>Ga0256404_1008931_pt1 | contig 14692 bp, 13 predicted proteins | sample RumenRJG_01DNA_FD_185990 | JGI IMG/M metagenome (GOLD analysis project Ga0256404, IMG submission 185990) | Bovine rumen microbial communities from Lethbridge, Alberta, Canada - RJG_01 | ecosystem: Host-associated > Mammals > Digestive system > Stomach > Rumen | place: Canada: Alberta | collected...
GATTTTTCAAAGCAAAGTAAATCTTTATAAAACTAATATGCCGCTAACAGGAAGACTTGTCAAGTATAACTCATATTGACAATTAAGCTAAAATATTGATAATTAAATTGTTAAAAATGTAACATAGGAATGGCTCCGGTTCAGTCCCGAAGAGACCGAAGGGGTCGTCTTCCCCCGGGAATAAAACTCCGCTCCCGAATGAAAGATGTTGTCCCTTTCTGTGTTCAGTTGTAGTAGAATGGAAGTTGTTCACAGGGGTTTCCTCCTTTTAAGGAAGCTTTGTCACTTACATTCCGCAATGACGCCGGGGCAGAAGGTCTTTTGCCCCGGACATCATTCGTATAACTTAATTATAGGATGATTGGCCATGTCTTTTTCAACGTTGATTTTTCTGCTGCTTTTCCTTCCGCTGTACCTGATTTTTTATATGCGATCGGATTCCATATCCGGGAAAAATAATGTTCTGCTGGTATTTTCTTTAATTTTCTATGCCTTCGGCGGCCTGAAATATCTTCTTCTTCTGATAATAATGGCCGCCGCCGGATGGGCTTTCGGGCTCGCCATCGAACGGGCGAATTCAAAAAAGAATAAGCAGACGCTTCTGGTTCTTTCGGTGGTTATTTTTCTTGCTGTCCTCGGAATTTTCAAATACACCGGTTTCTTTGTCGGTACATTCGGCGCCATCTTCCACAAAGACTGGGCGGTTTCCATTGCTCTTCCCATCGGCATTTCCTTCTATATTTTTAAGCTGCTATCCTATACGGCTGATGTTTACAGCGGGAAATGCAAAGCCGAAACCAGCTACCGGATTTTCCTTTTATACCTGAGTATTTTCCATCAGTCTCTGCAGGGGCCCATTGTCCGTTACTCCCAGATGCGGGACAGTCTGTATAAAAGAGAAATGACAATGGAAAGTTTATCCGCCGGATTGTACCGTTTTTCCGTCGGACTGGCCAAAAAAACCATCCTTGCGGATCAGTGCGGCCGTATAGCCGACTCGCTGATCCCCATGTCACGGGATATTTCTTCTGTCACTACGCTTGGAATGTGGACGGGCGCTCTTGTTTATTCCATGCAGCTTTACATCGACTTTTCCGCTTATACGGACATGGCCGTCGGTCTTGGAACCATGATCGGATTTACCTACCCGGAAAACTTTAATTATCCGTACACAGCTGTTTCCATCCGCGATTTCTGGCACCGCTGGCACATCACGCTCAGCCGGTTCTTCCGTGATTACGTCTATATTCCGCTCGGAGGAAACCGTGTAAGCGCGAAACGAACCATTCTCAATCTGCTCGCCGTATGGGCTCTGACCGGTTTCTGGCACGGAGCCAGCTGGAATTTTATTTTATGGGGACTTTATTACTTTGTATTTATCGTCTTTGAAAACTGGAGAAGACAAACCGGCAAAAAAGACTGGCCTCCGGTTCTTCAGCATATTTACACGATCGTTGTTTTCGTATTCGGCTGGGTTCTTTTCCGCTTCTCTGATTTTCATCAGCTGGGATATGCCATCCGTGCCTTTTTCGGTTTCGGCGGCAATGGTTTTACCAGCTTTGTTGTAAAGCTGAATGTTATGAACAATCTGTGGCTGCTGATCTTCTGCGTGCTGACCTGCACTCCGGCTCTTAAAAAGGCGGGAGAATATATTCAGCACCTGTCCGGAGCCCGGAAACTTCCGGTAAGCGCACTGCATATTTTGAAAACAGTGATTGTTGTACTGCTACTGATCATGTCCATTTTCACCATGGCGGGAAATACCTATCAGCCGTTCCTGTACAACCAGTTCTGATCTGGAAAGGTTATGTATCCGGTTTGAAATGAAGTTTGTAATTTAAGGGAGGTACCTTATATATGGCCCAACAGCCTGACCGTATTGAAAAATACAAAAAGACCCAAAGCAGCACGGCGGACGGTGCAGAAAAAACGGCAAGGCCGTCCGGAGCGTGGCTTCAGGTTCTGAAAAAGCTTCTGATTCTGCTGGGAAAACTTGCTTCAAGGTTTCTGAAGTTTTTGCTGTATGAAACAAGCAAACTGAAACGGCGAAAGGATGAACCTTTTCATGAGTATCTGTGCCGGATGCGCGTATGCGCCTTCATGACGGTTCTCATCCTTTTCGGTGTGATCGGACTTTGCATCTTTGCGCGTCCGCGCTACTCAGCGGTGGAAAAGCGGCAGCTGACCGCTTTCCCTTCCCTTTCCGCGGATGCTTTATGGGATGGCTCTTATTTCAATGCTGTGGACACCTGGTATTCCGATACCTATCCTATGAGAGAGGCAATGCTGAAGGCGCAGTCGGGCCTTGAGGATAAGTACGGTATCCGCACAGCCGCTATCTACAGCAATACAGCCGCGACCACTGTCGGCGATGAAATCCCGACTGTTGATTCGGGCAGCACAGCCAGGGCCCCCGTCATCCAGGATACCTCCTCCGGCCATACGGCTTCGGGAGATTCCGGTTCTTCCACAGGCGGCACACTGGCCGGTTTCCCCGATTCCGGGAACACTTCTTCCGCCGCAGCGGAGGGTGCTGAAAATGTCAGGGAAGAAAGCACGGAAACCAATACCGTAGAGGGCGCCGGTGCCATCACAAATACTCCGGAGGTTGCCGGAACTGTATATGTTGCGGACGGCTACGCCTTCGAGCTTTATTATTTCAATAAGGAAGCGGCCGATAATTATTCGTCTATGATCAACACGGTCAAAGATGATGTTGGAGATCTTGCCAATATTTATGTCATGATCATTCCCAGCAGTGCCGGTATCAACCTCTCTGAGAACGTTCAGGAATCCGTCAACAGCGGAAATCAGAACAACGCCATCAACTACATGTACAGCCGGATGGATGACTCCGTCACGACAATCAATATTTACAATCAGCTTCGGGAACACAACGATGAATATCTGTATTTTCATACCGACCATCACTGGACACAGCTCGGAGCTTACTACGCATACCAACAGTTCTGCGAGGTCCGGGGCTTTCAGGCGCATGCACTGGATGATTATGAAGAATGCGTCTACCCGGGATTCCTGGGGACGCTGTACGCGGCAAGCGGCCAGTCTCCCGAGCTTGCTGCCAATGAGGATACCGTGTATGCCTACAAGCCGATAGCAACCAACGACGAAACCATGACCAATCAGGATGGTCAGACACTTACATGGAACATCATCTCGGATGCCGCCGATTACGGTACCGGAGATAAATATATGTGTTTTATCGGCGGCGATCAGCCATTCATTGAAATCGATAACCCGGACATCAATGATGGTTCCTCCTGCATTCTCATCAAGGAATCGTTCGGGAATGCCTTTGCGCCGTTTCTGGTGGACCATTATGACAAGGTCTATGTCATTGATTACCGCTATTATACCGGCAATCTGACCACGCTGGTCAAAGCACATCCGGGTACGGACATCATCTTCGCGAACAACACCATCATCCTCGAGCTTTCCACGGTTTCCGATGAAATGAGAAACATGTTCACGAAAGCAGGCAGTGGTTACGTAGTAGCCACCGTCGGAGGAAGTTCCTCCGGCAGGGAAGCCGCCACCGAAGAGGTCAGCGAAGCCCCGGACTGATGCTCCCACGCATGGGATCGGAAACGAAAACCTGAGATAAACTTTTGCGATATAAACAAAGCGAAGGCCGCGGCTCTTCTCACTGCCAAATTCCAGGGCAGTGAGAAGAGCCGCGGCCTTATCATTATTCTTGTGTTTATCCGTTCATCAGTGTAAATCCAGGTCCGGCAGTACATCCAGTTCTCTGGGCCGGGGTGAACCGCTCTTTTTCCGCTGTTTCACACATTCGGTGAGCAGATATTCGATCTGCCCGTTCACGGAACGAAAATCGTCCTCCGCCCATGCGGCGATCGCATTGTATAATTCTTCCGATAACCTTAATGGAATCTGTTTCTTTGCCAACCCGACACCTCAATCTTCTTTACAGACCTGTCCCATCAGTACAGACTGCCTGCATTTACCACCGGCTGGGAATCGTGATTTCCGCAAAGCACAACCAGCAGATTGGATACCATAGCCGCCTTTCGCTCGTCATCCAGATCAACCACATTGTCCTCACCCAGACGTTCCAGTGCCATCTCTACCATGCCGACAGCTCCGTCCACAATCATCTTCCGGGCATCGATAATCGCGGATGCCTGCTGTCTTTGCAGCATAACAGCTGCGATTTCCGGCGCATATGCCAGATAGGTAATTCTGGCGTCCAGAATGACAAGTCCCGCGTTGGCAACCTTTTTTTGAATGTCATCACGGATGCGCGCCGCTACCACTTCGCTGGACCCGCGCAGGCTTCCGTCATCCGCTTTTCCGTCACCGGTCGTGTCAATGTTTGGTGCAACATCGTAGGGATACAGACGGACGATATTCCGGACCGCGGCATCACACTGCAGGGAAAGATATTCCTTGTAATTATCCACGGCAAAAACCGCCTTTGCCGTATCGTCTACCTTCCAGATCACCGCTACTCCGATTTCTACCGGATTTCCCAGCACATCATTGATCTTCTGGCGTGCATTGTTCAGCGTCATGATTTTCAGAGAAATCTTTCGGGATGACTCCTTCATCTCCTCACTGCTGTTCGCTGACAGGCCAGCGCGGATACTGTTTTTTTTCGAATCATCCGCTATGTCCCCCGACTGTCCGAGCCTTGTTCCCGCGGCCGGATTGATGGCCGAGCAGAATGGATTAACATAATAAAACCCAACTTTTCTCAGCGTACCGTAGTACTTCCCAAACAATGTCAAAACCAGTGCTTCCTGCGGACGGATGACCTTCAGTCCCTTCAGCGGAAGCCAGCCAATGCCCATCCATAGGATGCAGATCACGAAAAGCGCGATCACACCGGACCCGTACTCCTCCGAATCCATGCGGATACCACATAAAATAATTCCTGCTGTCGCCAGGGCATACAGCGCAATAGAAAGGATCAGCACCGGCATTCCCTGTACTGTTCCGGCTACAGCCTGTTCCTGAATATCCCCTTCGTTCATGTAATTACTTGCACCATTTACTCCTGATTTTTCCATAGCATCCTCCCATGTGAAAATTCAATGGTCTCCTTCATCTGCTGTTCGAATTTTTGTTATTGTGCAGATCAGGACAGGTTTAATTTCTTTCTCCAATCAGTATGATATCATATTGATATCAATTTGTAAGGCTGTTTTATCATTATTTTTAAGTTTTTCCAATAAAAAAACCGCTGACCCTGTGCGGTCAGCGGTCCGTGCCCTTATGTACTTGTCAGCCTTCGGTCGATCCCTCCGTTGCAGCCTCAGCTTTCCCGCCGGCCTGTCCGCCTTCGATGACCAGCTGATCCTCGAAATCTGCGCCGTACGTATCGGTCAGGGTAGCTTCATAATCCGCGTGGAAGAAGTTCTCCTTTCCAAGGCTTACAATCTCATTATTGATCCAGTCAAGCAGAGTGTCATTCCCCCTGGTTACTGCCGGAGCGATCGTATCCTGATCGCCCAGCTTCGGGATGCCTACCACGAAGTCAGGATTAGCCGCCGCGTAGGCGATAACCTCGGTATTATCATTCACCCATGCCGCGCCGTTTCCGTTTTCCAGCGCATTCTTGGCGTTCGCGTACGTATCATACTTCTGAAGCGGGATGTCCGGATAATTCTCAACCATGTAGGTTTCTGCCGTTGTCCCTGAGATAACGATCATCTGCTGATCCGGATCCCAGTCATCCAGACTGTCAACCTCCGCATCCTTCGGTGATATCACACCCAGAGATACACTCATGTATGGAAGCGCAAAATCAACTTCCTCCGCCCGCTCGTCGGTCACCGTGAAGTTTGCAAGTATAATATCTACCTTGCCTGTCTGCAGATACTCAATACGGCTGGCTGCCTCCGTGGAAACAAAGTTCACCTTCACGCCCAGGTCCTCGCCGATGCGGTTTGCAAAGTAAACATCATAGCCCTGATAATCACCGTTCTCATCCACGTAACCGAACGGACTCTTGTCGGAAAATACACCTATATTGATCTCTCCGCTGTCCTTGATCTCGTCCAGCGTGCGGAAAGTATCATCCGCAAATGCAAGGGTGCTCGTGGAAAGGGTTAAAGCCGCTGCTGTAATGATCGATGCCAGTTTTTTACCGTTATTCTTCATTTTTTGTCTTTCCTCCTGCAATTTTCTTTTTGCGCTCGAATGTAAATGTCCGGAGAAACTTTTCAGCTCTCTCTGTCTTCGGATGACTGAAAAATTCATCCGGAGCCGCCTCCTCGACAATACCGCCGCCGTCCAGAAAGATTATTCTGTCAGCTGCCGCCCGCGCAAATTCCATTTCATGCGTGACAATCAGCATCGTCTTGCCCTGATCGGCCAGATTCAGCATAACCTCCAGCACTTCCCGCACCATCTCCGGGTCCAGGGCGGCTGTCACTTCATCAAACAGCATAATTTCCGGATGCATACACAGGGCACGTACAATCGCAGCGCGCTGTTTCTGTCCGCCGGACAGCTGACGCGGATACCGGTCCGCCAGATCCTTCAGTCCGACACGGCTTAGAAGCTCCATAGCCTCCGCCGTCACTTCCTCGCGGGAACGCTTCTGCACCTTCATCGGTGCCAGCAGGATATTGTCCAGAACTGTCCTGTGCGGGAAAAGCTCGTAGCTCTGAAATACCATGCCAATCTGCTGACGGATTTTATAGATATTGGAGCTGTGCTGTGTAATAATTTCATGGCGCAGCCGGATCTGCCCGCCCTGGATCGGTTCCAGTGCATTAATGCATCTGAGCAGAGTACTTTTTCCGCATCCGCTCGGGCCGACAATGACAATGACTTCGCCCTCTTTGACATCAAAACTGATATCGTTCAGGACATTCGTTTTTCCATCATAGCTCTTTACCAGATGGCTGATGGTGAGAATTGGTTCAGACATTATTCCTATCCTCTGACAATTGACAATATTTGGCAAACAAATCCGGCACTGCCGGAAAATGGTAAGGAACCACTCAATTAACCGCCCATTTCCTTTCAAGATGACGGGCAACCAGGCTGATCGGCCAGCAGGCCAGGAAATACAGAATAAACACAACCAGATAAATGCCGAAGGCTGCATTCGGACTGCTCATTCGGTTTGCCTCAATAATCTGCTGTGCGACCTTCAGCACTTCAACTACTCCGATCATCGTGATCAGTGAGGTCGTCTTCACCATTCTTGTGACCAGATTGATGGAAAGCGGCACCAGCCGTCTGACTGCCTGCGGCAGGATGACATACTGATACGTCTGCTTCTTTGTCATTCCCAGTGCGCCGGCGCTTTCATACTGATGCTTTGGGATGCTGCTGACCGCTCCGCGGACAAGATCCATCATTTCCGCAGCTCCCCAGAATACAAACACGATCACTGCGGAAACTTCACCGGTAAGGTTAATTCCGAAAAGCCTGGTAGTGCCGAAATAAACAATGAACAGCAGCACCAGCTGAGGCATAATCCGGACGATCTGCAGATAGATCTGCAAAATCACGTGCAGCACTCTGCTATGAAATGTCATCAGAATACCGAGCACTAACCCTATGGGAATACTGATCGCTACCGCAATCAGACTGATTTTTAATGCTACCCACAGTCCCTGCAGAAGCCGCAGCATGTTGCTGCCCTTCAGCAGAACCTCAAGTCCAAGGTTCATATTCCGTTCTCCCTCCCGTCATGTCCCAAAGCCGGCGTATCTGAGCTTTTTCTCCACAATATTTCCGAGGATGGAAATCGGAAGAAGAATAATCAGATAAAATACAACCAGCATCGACAAGCTTTCGATTGTCTTTGCGTACATGCCGATCAGGTCCCTGGCCGTAAACATCAGGTCCATCAGACTGACAGCACTGAAAACACTGGTTTCCTTCAGGAGGAAAATAATATTCGCCATAAATCCCGGGAAACTGATGGCGGTTGCCTGCGGCAGGATAATATACTGCATTGCCTGCCGTTTTGTAAGTGCCAGGCTCAGGGCACTCTCCTCCTGAATCTCAGGCACAGATTCAATTCCGCTCCGGAATGTCTCCGCCATGTAGCTGCCGCCAAGAAATGCAAGCCCGATCACCCCCGCCTGTTCCGGCGTTACGGAAATCCCGAGCTTCGGGATGCCGTAATACAGGAAGAAAAGCTGAATCAGCAGCGGTGTGTTGCGGCTGACTTCAATGTAAAATCCGACAATATGACGCAGCACCGGAACCTTATAATACTGTACCGTCGTGCACAGAAGCCCGACCGCAATTGCGAGCAGAATGCCCAGAACTCCCAGCCGAAGTGTCAGCAGCGCTGCCTTTTGATACGTCGGTATATATTTGGCTATAAACTCCATGCTCACAATTTCTGCCTCCTTCTGCCGACCCTAATCATAGCACTATAATTCATAGTATGTCAATATGTTTTATATGTTTTTGAGAAGAGCCGCTGTCCCCGTCCGGAATACTCCGGCCGGCTTTCTGCCTATTTTACAGCATATTGTGAACAGAATACAGAAAATTTTAATAGAATACCTTATGTTCTCCGCCCGTCTACGGATTGCAGTTGCCGCAGGGAGAATATCCCTCCGCCATCAGTTCCTCGCGGCTGGCATTACTGTCCTGTCTGTTTTTATCACTGATTTTTCCTGCACTCGGGCAGTCCGGGTAATGAAACTTCATGGTGTTTGTATTCAAAACATAAGTGATCGTATTTCCGCTCCCGGTATCGCTGACGGGACCTGAATTTCCGCTCCCGCTGTTTTCTGCCGCCTGTTCCGGAGCCGGACTTTCCCCGTCGGACCAGTCACTGCAGGGCTCTGAGCTGAACCGGACATAGGAACCGTCAGAAAATGCGCTCACCTCTCCCTGCTTATCCGTGCGCCACATTTCAATCCCGCGCTCTTTCAGTTCCGTCATCACCTGCTTTGAAGGAAAACCATAGCGGTTGCCTTCTCCTGTACTGATAAAGGCATAAGACGGAGAGACGGCATCAAGAAAATCTTCCGTGGTTGAATAGGCACTGCCGTGATGGCCAACCACCAGAATATCCGAATCCAGTATCCGGCCGGAGCTGATCATCTCATCTTCCGCCTCCATCTCCGCATCCCCTGTAAGAAGGCAGCTGAAATCCCCGTACGTGATCCGGATCACGATCGAATTATTGTTTTCATACTCATTATCCCAGGAAGCCGGGCAAAGGACCTGGCACTGCGCGCTCCCCAGGGAAAAGGTATCACCCGGCGCCGGGTAAACCACCGTTGTTCCGGCCGATGCGACAGCCTTCTCAAATGACGCATAAATAGACGTATCCGCCTGATAATCCGGAATAACCGTCATGTCAACCTGTGCTGTATGCAGTACCCCGACCAGTCCGCTGATGTGATCCTCGTCATAGTGGCTTGCCACCATGTAGTCAAGTTCCGATATTCCACGGGAAGAGAGGCTGGAAACCACATAGCTGGATGCGTCCCTCCCGCCGCCGTCATAGAGCATATATTCTCCATCGGCCTGTACCAGAACGGACAATCCCTCCCCGACGTCGAGCATGGTCATGGAAAATCCTTCCTGCCCGTTTTCCTCTGCCTTCAGCGGAATGCCATAGAGTAATATCTGAACTGTAATAAGAAATAAAAAAAACCTTTTAACTGTATGTTTCAAGTCTGTCCGCGGCTCCCTTCTGCATTCCTCTTCGTTACATGGCCAGAAGATATCCGATACACAGCAGTGCCTGCGCCGCTGTGTACGTTGGCATGACACCATCCCTTTTCATTCCCAGAAAAGTTTTGAACCCCAGCAGGGTATCGGAGAGCATGAAAAGCAGGGCTCCGGAAATTCCGAAGACAAAAGCTGCCGCAGGAACATTTCCCAGCCGAAACCATTCGGAAAAGCTCATGCACACAATGACGGCGCTGTACAATAGTACGGCGCCGCGCACCACTCCGGTCAGTTTTGAAAACAATTTGCCCGCCACATACCAGAGGACCGGAATATAGGGGATGATTACCCAGAATATCGGCCTGTAAATTCCGGCGCCGGCCTTTATCTGCTCAGCGGAAGCGGCAATATAAAACAAATGCCCGGCCAGAAAGGATAATAATCCGGCTCCGTACCATTTCTCGTCTTTTTCCAGAAAAGTATCCCCCAGACACCCGCAGGAAAGAGCCAGTATCACCAGAACCCACGTATTCGTCCCGGGAAAAAGCACTTCCGGCACTGCCCGCCCGGACAATTGAAATCTCCACGGCGAAAAAAGTGATGCGATAACAAAAAGGATCAGCACCGGCATCAGGAACGATTTTAAAATTCCGCAGCTTCCCTGATGCTTTTTCCGGTACCGGCAGACAATTACCGAAAGAGCGATATACATACCCAGAATCAAAGCGCTTACAGCTGTCATTTCTCTCCCCTCCCTGTTCCTGCCTTTATCCGCCGGATTCCCATTATGTAATATCCGGCTTCCTGCTTCCTCATCCCTGCATCTTCAGGATAAACAGAGGTATCGGCGGATCTCCGGGCCGATTCAGATAATCTGTACGGATCACCAGATACCTGTGTGTATCCAGCTCTTTTGCCCATTTCAGTACAGCATCCTTCTCGCCGTACCCGCTGTCCTTCCCGCTGTAAATGAGAATACTTAAAACTCCTCCGCACACAAGAAGCTGCAGGCTCTTTTCAGCTGCCCTGACGGTGCTTTCCGCACGCGTGGCAATCGAATGATCTCCTCCGGGCAGATAGCCCAGATTAAAGGTTACCGCCTTCACGGACTGAGGCTTTACATATCGGTCCATGTTCTCATGGCTGTCCAGAATAAGCCGGGCACAGCCGCTGTATCCGGCCTCCGCCAGCCGCTTCTGAGTATGCTCCAATGCATCTGGTTGAATGTCGAACGCCAGAACGTTACCTCCGCCCTTTTGCCCTGCCCCGCTGCATTTGCATAGAAATTCCGTGTCAGCGCCATTTCCCATGGTGGCATCGATGCACAAATCTCCCGGTCTGATCCGGGATTCCAGAAAACGATGCACATATTCCGTTATCTTAAATTCTTCCGCCGGTGCACGGCCGTTTGTATCCATATTAGATTAACCTTTACATTATAAATGATAGAGTACCGCCGCCGCGTACAGCTGGGCAATCAGCAAGGCGGCACTTTCATCCGGACAGAAAAGCGGACTGTGCAGCGGTTCGTTTTCCTTATTCTCCTCACCGCTCCCAACCCAGAAAAACCAGGACGGCGCTTTCGACATATAGAAGGAAAAATCCTCGCTGGCAAGCGCCGGCTGTGCCGGAACAATGGTACGGAACGAATCAATACCTGAATTTTCCAGCGCCAGTGCAGCAATGGCCCGCGCCTCATCCGCCATATTGTCCGGATTTACAACCGCCGGAATATCATCTGTCCTATGGATGTCCGCCCTGCACTCATAGGCTTCCGCCGTCTCGCAAATGATCCTCCGGGCCCGCTCCCATGCACGCTTCAGGGCCGCAGGCTGGAGCGAACGGATCGTAGCCGTCATCTGCACTTCATCTACCACGAGATTCTGCTCGCTTCCGCCCCGGATTGAATTGACGGAGCAGATCACATTATCCATCGGCGCCATGTTGCGGCTGACAATTGTCTGCAGGGACTGTACTGCCGCGGCTGCACAGACAATCGGGTCAACATTATCCTGCGGACAGGAACCATGCCCGCCCCGCCCTTTGATGGCAATTCTAAAATTAATTTTAGCCGCCATCCGGGGGCCGGGCTGAGCCACGATGCATCCCGCAGGAACGTCCGGCCAGTTATGAATCCCGTAAATTCGCTGCGGATGAATCATTCTGAAAAGCCCTGCACTAATCATCTCCCCCGCCCCGCGAGTGATCTCCTCTGCCGGCTGAAATATAAAATCAACCTGACCGGAAAAATGACTCCGCATCCGGCTCAGATACATAGCCGCTCCGATAAGCCCGGCTGTATGAAGGTCATGGCCGCAGGCGTGCATAATCCCCTTATGCAGTGACTTGAAGGGAACATCTGCCTTTTCCGTCTGCTGTATGGCATCTATATCCGCCCGCAGCGCTATTTCCCGTATGCTCTCATGTGCTTTTTCTGATTTGTTATTCTCCGCTGTCCTTCCCGATTGTTCTTCGTCCCTTCCGGCTTTTTTCTCCTGCTCCGCCGTGCCTGCCGTTCCTCTGAGAACAGCCAGTACGCCTGTTTTCATCGGAAGCTCCAAAATTTCCACTCCGTCCAGCGATGCCAGTATTTTTTTAATTTCTTTCGTAGTTCGAAATTCCCGGTCCGATATCTCCGGATGACTGTGCAGATCCCGGTGTATCTCAATAATCCTGTTTTTTTCTTCTTCTGTAAACTTTTCGCTCATCTTCGCACCCCAGCACCATTCATGCGCGTACAGCCCCGGCTCCGGCCCTGAGCCGTTCCTTCAGGCCGTACGCCTTCCATTCCTGTTCTATTGTATACTGATAAGCAGCTTCATATCAACCGGATTTATATGGACGGCTTCAGGGGCCGGATCAATAGATCAATAAATGCAATCCTGTCACAAATCTATTTCCTGATTCGTTATATTGTGCAGAACGTTCTAAATCACAACGATAAGAGGTAACTCAATGGCAAATGGAAAAGACGGCGTCGATAAGATCGTAGCACTCTTTCGCCTGTATGAAAAAAACATGTATCATATCGCATACGCAATCCTGCATGACAGCTATCAGGCAGAGGATGCTGTGATGGAAGCGTTTGTGCGGTTGATGGAGCGAAATTATGCAATTGACGATCCCTCCTCCGATGAGGCAAAACGTCTGGTCATTCAGGTGATTCGTTCTACGGCGATCGACCAATATCGAAAAAATCAGCGGGAATCGGAACGCCAGGTACTGGTTGAGGATTTCGCCGCCCTGGGTGAGAAGCAGGATACGCAGCCAGGCTTTGCCATCAGCGGTGAAGCAGAAACGATGATCCAAAATCTTCCGGATATTTACCGGGATGTATTATATCTGCGATATGTAAAAGAATATACGACAGCACAAACCGCTGCCGCTCTAAAGATCAGGGAAGAAACCGTGCGCAAACGGCAGGAACGGGCGCTTCGGATGCTGAAAGAAAACAAATCCGAGAATGGAGGTCTGTATCATGGAACACATTTCAAAATCGTTTAATGAAAGTTATTCCCCGGACCGGATGGATGAAAGTCAATTTCCGGACTGGACAATTGAAGAATTTGATGCTATCCAGGAAAATCATGCATTTTCGCCGCGCTATCGCCGGGCTATGCGTCAGACGGTTAAAAAATACCGGAGAGCGTCCAGACGCCGCCTTTCATTTCCTGCTGCGCTTTCAGCAGCCGCTGCCTGTGCGGTGCTGCCCATCTGTGTTTATGCGGCGGTGACACATGCAGACTTTTTCCAAAATGTCTTTGGAAATGCCAGCCGCCAGAGCGTTGCCTCCCACGAAGTCATGGTTGATAATGGAAAAGGCGGACAAACCGCTGTGACATTACCTGAGAGAACGTATACTGCCGTTGATGAGGAGGCAGCCGAATCTCTCATAGGATCCGCCGTCACCACGGAGCCGCTTTCAGTGAACATCAATGATCATACGCTGACAATCAACTCGGCCGTCCGGGATGAAGATGCCATTGTCATGGATTTTACCGTCACCTGCGATTCCGGAGTTAAGCTATTTGATTACGATGATCTCTCTAACGAAACAAAAGGTCCGCAATTATCAGAGGAAGCCACCTTCTACTTCCATGTAGCGGACACTGCGGAAATGATCTATATCGACACCAAAGGGTCCACAGACACCTCGCTGCACGGCTATTACTACGGCCTGTTTGTCTTTAACGGCCCGCTGGACGACGGAAGAGCACCGATCCTTGATATTTCCTATGCCGACTCCCCCTATCTCAGTCTTCCGGAAGCCGCCTCCATCAAGGATAAGCATTTGGAAATCCCGGCTGCCAAAGCGCTCCGTCCGACCGCTTTCACCTCTGAATCGGGAGGTTCTCTGAAGCTGTCTCCGATCAGTTTAACGGTCAATATGGGAAAAGGGCTTGGTTTCTCAGCGGAAGAAGCCAGTGAGCCGGGCAATTTGAAAACGCTGACGATCGAATACCTCGACGGCACCGTCTATGAAGTGCTGAACACCAATGATCATGTCGACAATACTGCGTATCTTTGCGGCAGTGACAGCAAAGATGGTCCGAAAACAGCTATGGTCTTTAACCGGCTGATTGATCCTTCCAGCATTAAAAGCGTGACGGTCAATGACACGGTCTATTTTCCGGATCAATCGAATTAACAGCGATGGCCGGGGAGCGCTATTTCGATTGGAAGATTCAGTGTCATACTACGAAGCTTTGGGGCTGCAAAAACAGCCCTGAGCCTGACGGACGGCCGCTGCCATAGAAACAGCTGCCGTAAAAAAATCGTGCTGCCTGATGGATATGGTGCAAATCAGGCAGCACGATTGCTTTCGTATGTTTCAGCGGCAAAACTTCCGGTGGGATCCCGGTCACTGCGCCTCTGTCATTGCTTCTTCCGTCGGGCTGATGGACATCAGGATGTTCTTCGCATAGGGGCTGAAGTCCTTGTCATCGTTCGGACCAAGCTGAACCGTGTACATTCCGCCCTCTGTGTCCGCGAAGGCAACGCCGCTGACCTTCATTTCATCGAGATCGAAGCCCACAGCCGGGATTCCGTT
>Ga0256404_1008933_pt1 | contig 14686 bp, 6 predicted proteins | sample RumenRJG_01DNA_FD_185990 | JGI IMG/M metagenome (GOLD analysis project Ga0256404, IMG submission 185990) | Bovine rumen microbial communities from Lethbridge, Alberta, Canada - RJG_01 | ecosystem: Host-associated > Mammals > Digestive system > Stomach > Rumen | place: Canada: Alberta | collected...
TACTCAGCCAAAAGAAGACTTCTATATTATACGCAAACTTAATATTTCAGTTGTATTTATCAAATTTTCAGGTAACGAAACCGAATGAATTTGCGCTAAAAAGTTGAACAAATAATGATATGAGAATAAAATTTACATATGAAACATTTAATTATTTATAACCCAAAAGCTGGAGAAGACAATAAACTTGGCTTTGATTTAAAGGGCGAAATCGCAAAAAATTTTGAAGGTCTAGATTATGACACCTACGAAACAGCTGGACCTAGAGCAGTTATCTCGTTTTTGAAAGATTATTTAAAGAACCAAAAAGACACTGTCAGAGTTTATGCATGTGGCGGTGATGGTACAATTCATGAAGTTGCTAATGGCTTAGTTGGTCACGAAAATGTTGAACTTGCTATTCTTCCAATTGGAACTGGCAATGATTTTGTAAAGATTTATGGCGCAAGCAACAAGGATGTTGTTTATTTCCGTAATTTTAAATCTTTAATTGAAGGCGAACCATACTACATAGATTTAAGTAAGATTACAAGTGATAGATTAGAAGAACCTTGGTATTCAATTAATGTTATCAATTTTGGATTTGATGCTATTGTTGGTGCAAAAGGTAACGAAAATAAATTAAAAGGCAGCAAAGATCCTTATGGACCTGGAGCAATTATTCCTGCAATTCTTCATGGCAGATTCAATAAAATTATTGTCAAAGCTGATGGTGAACAATTAAATAAGAAGAAATTATTGCTTGGTTCGTTCGGACAAGGACAATATGTTGGCGGTAAATATCGAGCTTCACCAAAAAGCGACAATACTGATGGATTAATTGATGTTGTCGTTATGAAACCAATGTCACTTATGAGACTATTAATTCAATATTTTGGAGCTTATGAAAAAGGCGAACACCTCGATAATCCAAAATTATTAAAGAGAATTTATTATAAGAGAGCAAAGAATGCTGAAATCATCGCCGAAAAAGAAATTGATGTTTGCGTTGATGGAGAGATTATTAAAGGCACAAGGTTCAACGTTGATATCATGCCTAAAGCTATTAAACTTATTAGACCAAAAGTAGAATTACCTGAGTAATAAAAATGGCCACAAGGCCATTTTTAATTTAAAATAATTGAGATTTGCAAGGTTTTTGCTATTTTGCTTCTTGGATAAGAGGCATATCTAGCTTCTTTAAATCCTTTGGAACTAGGATTAAAATAGCAACCACATTAATGGCTGTAGCTATAATCCAAGTGATTGGGAATAAGGCGTATAGCCAGAAAACTGTATGGAAATATTCAATTGGGAAGACTGTATAAATTAAAACGATACGAAGCACAGTACATGATAATAACGTTGTCATCATAGGGAATACAGATCTTTTTAATCCACGTAATATTCCGGCAGTATAAGCCATTGTAAAATTAAGGAAATAGAAATACGCCATTAGCATTAATCTAGTCCATCCTGCTTCTAACGCATCAGGATGAGTAACAAATAAGGAAAGCATTTGATTATGGAATAATCCAGCAATTAAAGCAACAAGTGCACAGAATATTGCACCCCAAATTAAGCCATAAAGCATAACTTTTTTGATGTTTTCTTTATTTCTTGCTCCAACATTTGCGGCAATAAATGTCATTGTTGAAGTGGCAATCGCATCAATTGCTGCGTAGAAATAGCCTTCAACATTTGCTGCAGCAGTTGCACCATTTTCTAAATGTACGTTTCCTGGATCTATTGTATAAAGACTTGATTGAATAAAAACGTTAGGTAAGGAGAAGAAGAAACCTTGTAAACCAGCTGGAAGGCCAACTTGAAGGACTTCAAGAAGCACTGGAAAGTCGAATTTAAGTTTCTTTAATTTTAATGAGACGTAATTATGCTTTCCTTTCATTAAAACAAAGATACAAATTCCTGCTGAAATTGCTTCAGCAATGACTGTGGCAATTGCAACACCAGCGACGCTCATTTTGAATGCAAATACAAATAAGCAATCAAAGCCAACATTAATAATTCCTGCAATTGTTAATGCAATAAATGGTGTCCTAGAATCACCTTGTGCTCTTAATATTTGAGCACAATAGTTATAAAGCATTAAAAATGGGAGACCACAAAAATATATCTTTAAATATAAAGTCGCCTTCGCTAAATAGTGCTCACTAGTCCCCATCATTTCTAATAGATTATCAGAGATTATAAAACCAACAATTCCGACCACAAAACCAGTGATGAGGGCAAAAAGAAGTGAGGAATGCAGTACTTTTTCAGCTTTTTCTTTGTTATTAGCGCCTCTAGCTTCACTCAAAATAACATTTGTTCCAAGCGATATTCCTGTAAAAACAACAACTATCAGATTTATTAAAGCGTTATTAGAAGCAATCGCTCCCATACTATCCGCGCTATCTCCATAATGGACAGTAGTTAGGTCAATCGTAACGTAAAGAAGTTGCATAGCTGTTGCAAACATAGCAGGCAAGGCAAACAAAATAATCTTCCAGAATAAGTTTCCGGAAGTCATTTCTCTAGATGACTTAAATAATTCTTTAATCTTAGAAAACATAGTTTTCTATTATATACTCAAAAGATCGAAATACAACGTAAATGCTTAAGGAATAATTTTTAGCAATTTTCTAATTAAGATTTTGCTTAAAATATTATTTTGCAAATGTTTATATTTATAGAAAAATAGTTGAGATTTGCAAGGTTTTTGAAAAATAATATATAAAAATTAAAGATATTTTTGCCTTTATTTAAATATAAAAAGGCAGAAATTAATTCTGCCTAATTAACTTTATTTAAAAGTTTAAAATACTATTTTTCTTTGCGAAGCTTTAAGAATTGAGCAGCACAGAATAAGATTGCACTTGCGCCAAGTAAAACTGCGCTTCCAATTAATAATGCATCAATTGCAACTTTCCATGGGACGACTTGTGGAACAAGTTTAGTTGAAACTGAATAGCCATCCATTGCAGCAGAGTAGTTAGCAACAACATAGAGCAATCTATGCATTGATTCTCTTTGTTTTAAGTTGAATGTTGGTGAGGATCTCATTTCAGAGGTCATATCTGAATATTTACCTTTATCAAGAAAGCAATCGGTGCCATTCATAAATCCATCATCATAGACCATGTATAATGAGCCATTACTACCAGCCATATCGGTTAATGTATAGCCATCAAATCCCCATTCACCTCTTAGAACATCTTCCATAAGATCAGATGAAGCACTTGTCCATAAGCAACCTGCCCTATTAAATGATGTCATTAATGAGTGAGCATTACCTTTATCTGGACGTAAAGCGAATTCCCAAGGTAAGAGATAAATTTCTCTTGCTGCTTGTTCGTTCATCCAAATACCAACACCATTTCTATTGGTTTCTTCATCGTTGTAAATGAAGTGTTTTGGACAAGCGACCACGAATTGCTTTTGGAATTCGACAATTTCTTGTTGAGCTGCGACACCCGATAGATATGGATCTTCTGAGAAATATTCAGCAGCACGTCCACCGAATGCAACTCTATGAATATTCAAACCAGGTGCATATAAACCATGTAAATTCTTTTGGTTTTCATCATGGCCTGATCTAGCATCAGCAGCAATTGCTTCACCTGCTTTAGCAATTAATTCTTTATTAAATGTTGAACAGATAATACCTTCACAGCTAAATGAAGAATATCCTTCACCAGTGTTTGAAACGCCATATGGACCATCATCTTCATCGGTTAAAGGCTTAGCAATTTTAGCGATTTCAGGAGTATAACCATAACATTGGACTAAAGTGTTGAAGATTTCTTCTTGAGATAAATTATTAAGAATAATATCCCATTGAGGATCGTCATAATCTAATCCATTCATCATAGCTAATGTCATTGGTTGAGCAGTGTCATTAAATGTAGGCATTTTGGCACCATCTTGTTCGACTATTTTCTTGTTAGAAGTGATGTCGTATTTAACTCCACCTTTACCTGTAATGACTAAATCAGTTTTTTCAGAAGGTAGAGTTCCTTGCCAATTGTTTCTAGAAACATAGACAACATCTCCATCTTCTTTTGCGTTATTTTTAACACCTTTAAACCTATTTGGATCCATGAAATCCATATGATTTGTAATCTTAGTGCCTAATTTTTCTTCGTTAAGCTTGTTTGGTGTATTTGTTCCATAAGCAGAAGAAGTTGAGAAAATTTCAGCATCAACTTTTTCTTGGTCTAAAATTTGAGCAACAAGTTCAGAGTCTCCTGTTCCTTCTAAAGAAGAACTAGAGCCATATCCTTTTTTAGTTAAAATGTTATTAACAGCATTATGTGAATCATAACCTACAGTTAAGTAATATTTGCCTTCATCAAGGATATAAGTTTTGTCACCTTCAGCATCATAACTTCTTAGTGCTTCAAAGTCGACTGAAACTTTAACCGTTTCGCTTTCACCTGGAGCGAGAAGCTTAGTTTTTTCAAATCCAACAAGTTCAACAGCACTCTTTTCAATTCCAAGGATGATGTCATGTCTGCTATATGGTTTTTGGAGGTAGACTTGAACTGCTTCTTTACCAGCAACACTACCTTCATTTTTGACATTGATAGAAACTTCATAAGAAACAATTTTTCCACTAGAATCTTTGAGTTCTGCAACGTTCATGTCAGAATATTTAAAATTTGTATAAGATAAACCATGTCCAAATGGGTAGGCAACTTCGTCGCTATATTTGAAGTTTCCAACTTTATTTCTATTTGTTACATAGTCTTCATAGCGGGTTTCAAAATAACGATATCCAACATAAATTCCTTCAGTATAAACTCCATAATATTTTTGAGAGGAGTTCAAATTTAATTCAGCAGAATTGCCATATTCATTTGAGAAACCTTGATTAATTTTCCAGTACATTCCAGAAGGAGAAGAAAAGTTATTTTTCAAGAAGGTATCAGATAACCTACCTGAAGGATTGATTTCACCTGATAATGCTTTTGCAACGCCTCTTAATCCGCTTGCGCCTGGAAGTCCAATCCACATCGCAGCATCAATGCCGTATCTTGGATCATCAATAAAATCGCATTGAAGAGTTACAGCAGAGTTAATTAATAAAACGATATTTTTTATCTTTCCTGAATGCTTCAAGGAAGTAAGATTTTCTAAAATCGAAAGTTCATTATTTGTGAGGGTAAGATATGAACCATCTTTGCCATCACTTCCAGCATAAGAGACGTCAGTTCCTTCGCCAGATTCACGAGTTATAACTGCAATAACTGTAGAATCGGTGTATTCATTTTCGATTGCTCGATATGGATCCCATGAAGGCTCGTTTGTAAAATTGGTTCCGTTTCTTTGACCTCTACCTGTTGCTCCTTTTCCGGAGGAAACAAAGTCATAGGTTGCATCATTTACATTTAAAGAAGTGTCCTCTTTTAGAGCTCTTCTAAGGTCATAGAAAGCACCATCTTTTTCTCCATCTCTTCTAATACCAGGACCATGAGTGGCGTAAAGAATCTTACCAGCTCCGCTTAAAGCAAAAGTAACTTTACTGCCACTTGCCAATGGTAAGGCGTTATTTTCATTTTTAAGAAGAACTAAACCCTCACCTTCAACTTCAGCGTTTACTCCACGGTAATAAGATTCAATTTCGTTAGCATCTTTGAGCTTTTTGCGGTCAATTGTAGCTGCATCGCCTTCAGTTTTTTCTTCTTTATAATCATTTGTTCCAAAAGCTGCATGGATTTCATTATTAAATGGAACAATAGCTGCTTTAGCAACAATTGAAACCATTAATAGTCCACCGAAGACTATCATTAAATGTTCCCATGCTCTTGAAGAAAGAACTTTTAAGAATTTACCATTTTTATTCATGAACTGGTTCCTCCTTTTCTACTTTAATTTCAGGAATGACTTTGTGAGATTTAATTCTAACTAAAATTCCGGCAACTAAGCTTAAAATGCAAGCAACTAAAGACATAATTAATGATGCCCAATAACTTCCGGCAAGAACTGGATCAACAGGGTCACCATGACCAGCATTAAGCATTGCGTAGAAGATAGTTCCTAGGAGTTGATATTCATCTAAAATTTGGAACATAAATGAACCAAGTAAAAGGATGAATGCAGCATAATTAAAGATTCTTGAAAGCATCACGATGTATGATACTTTTTCAGATTTTTTAAGCAATAACCCTGCAAAACCACCACAAAATGCAAGAAATGCAAAGATAATTCCTGCAATTGATAGGCCAATAACATTTGGCGAAACGGTATTTGCATTAAATTCACTTGCGCAATTTGATGCATATAAAATTATTGAAATAACGGATAATATTAATGCCAAAGTAGAGGCAATAAATGCAGGCATTAATATTGAAAACTTTTTCTTATTTTTTTCTTCTAAAGCCATATTATTAACCTCTCTTAACATTTTCTTTTGTATAGAATTCGTAGTCGAAAGCTTCTAAGGAAGCATCTGAATAGATGTACATACAGTCAACTGTTGGAGCTTCAGCATGGAATGTTCCGCCGTGGTTATTGTTATTTGAGACATATAAGTAAATATAGTTATCGCCTTCTTTTAAGTGTAATGAAGTGGTGATAAGTCTATTTTCAAATGGAGTCTTATTTGAATCTAAGTCTTCATGCTCTTCAAGGTTAGCCATAGGCATGCATAATCCACCATAATGTAACCATTCGACTGGTTCGCCTTCTTCCCACTCTGAATTGACAACTATTTTATATTCTTCGTCAGTTAGGTAGTTATTTTCTTTACCTTCATATACTTTAGTTTTGGCAAATGTGTAACATTCGCTTGAAACTCTTAAATACATGACTGCATCAGTGACTTCTTTAGTCGAATTAATGACAAAGTCAAGAGAAGAACCATAGAAGTACATTTCACGAATGAAGTATCCATTACTGACGTTATTAATTCCATCTTTAACGAAGGTGTAATCGTAAATCATGCCTTCCTCATCGGAGTTAGTAGAAGTTCCTTGGCCTTTTTTACCTGTTAAGTCAGTTGCTTCAGCTTCAAATGTGTAACGATCTAAGAATTTTGCATAAACTGTAACATCTTGAGTTAAGTTTGCGTTCATATTGAACTTATTCTTAAATTCTTGATCAGTGTACCATCCAGCAAATATTGCGTTTTCTTTAGTTGGATCATTTGGAGCGTCGCTACTTGCTTTATTATTGAATGTAATTGTTTTTTCAGAATATAAAGTCGTACCGATATAGTACTTAACACTGACATTTTCTGGAGTAGAATGATTTTCAATCCATTTTGCATAAAGTGTTAATTTACCAGTGACTTCCATATCAAAAGTAAATTGATTTACAAATTCACTATCAGTGAACCATCCACCGAACAAGTAACCGTCACGCTCATTAACTGTAGGTTCAGTTGCAAGTTTTCCATATTTGACCTTTTGAGTTGGGATTTCTGGAGCACCTTCATATCCTAATGAGAATGCAACATCATAAGTTGACAATGCCCATCCAGCATAAACGATTGTGAATTTAGTAATAGAAGTGATATTAGCTTGATCTTTACCACTTGTTGCATCTTCATCACTATTAGGATCTAATTTTTCATCAAACCAGCCTTTAAAATCGTGACCGACATAAGTCATTTGAGCAGCTAATGATTCAGCAAAAGTTGCTGCACTAGTTCCTTTTTCAATATAAGTTGAAGTGCTAACGTCTTTTTCAACAGTTGCACCATTAAGATCAAAATTAATTAAAAATTCGCTTTCTTCCCATTGAGCATAAAGTGTTAAATCACCACTTACTGGTTTAGTAAAGTCATATTTTTCCCCGCCAACGCTTGCGTTAAACCATCCTTTAAATGAATAGTGCAATCTAGTTGGATCATCAGGTTGTTCGAGAGGCACATCAATATCAACAACTCTTCTTACAGGATCACTTGAACCATTGAAGTTATAGTTAAAAATGACTGTTGCTTTACTGATTTTCCACCCTGCATAAAGTTCTAAATTTGAATTAACTTGACTATTAAAGTCAAATGATTCAGTGCACTCAGCATCTTTATACCATCCTGTAAAAGCCATTGTACCATCAGGATAAGTTGGAGCAGTTGGTTCAGCAATTTTTGAACCATGATTAATTGTTTCACTATGGTCAGGAGTAACTTTATCTAAATAATGGAAAGTTACGATATGTTCATTGATGTTTTCAATCCATTTTGCATAGACTGTAACATCTTGATTAATTGGGGCTTTTTCATCAAATTTTTCTGAAGCATTTTCTCTATAAGAAGTATACCAGCCGCCAAAATTATAGCCTTGACGAGTTGGATTTTCAGGTAGTGACACAGTCTCACCTGCTTTAACAACGACTTTGATGACCGTCCCATCATAATTGTTATTAAATTTAACTATATATTCATCATCTTCGCCGCTAATTATTGGTGTCTCCCCTTTGTTATTATTTGCTGAACAACTAGAAAGACCGCCAATAAGAGACATAGCGGCAATTAACGAGAATATTAGAGGTTTATGTTTGTTCATAAATTTCTCCTACATTATTAGTGTAAAAGTTAGTAATTACTACTTAACTTTATAACCTACAACGTTCTAATAAGGAAGTAGCATGTAAGTGTTACCTCACATGCTACTTCAATTATTAATTAGGTTTTAAATTATTTGTTTTCTTTTTTCTTTTTAGCAATTGCAAGACCTGCAAGACCTAAAGCAGCAGTAGTGAGAATTGCACTTGTTGCGATAATGCTTCCTCCGCATCCGCCTTTTGCAGCTTCGCCTGGATCGCCTTTATCACCCTTGTCACCTTTATCACCTTTTTCGCCCTTTTCGCCTTGAGGACCTTGTGCACCGGTATCACCTTTGTCGCCTTTTTCACCAGCAGCGCCAGGTTCACCTTGTTCACCTTTTTCGCCCTTTTCGCCTTGTTCGCCTTTTTCACCTTGTGGGCCTTGTTCGCCATCGACGCCAGGAACGCCTGGTTCACCTTGTTCACCTTTTTCGCCAGGTTCACCTTGTTCGCCCTTTTCGCCTTGTTCACCTTTTTCACCTTGGTCGCCTTTATCGCCTTTTGGACCGATAACGCTTCCGAGATCATCTTGTGAGCCATCGACATAGTGTACAATTAAGTGACCTTCTTCGTTAATCTCAATTGAACTAATTGCTGGGAGAGTAACGGTAATTTTCATATTTGCTGAAATTGGAATCCAACCATCAGCAACGATAGAAACTGTAACGTTATATGTTCCACCAACTGTTGGTTTACCTGTAATTAAACCAGTCTCCTTATTGATTGTTAATCCTGCTGGTAAGCCTTCTGCTGAGTAAACTGCTGTGTGGCCTTTTAATTGATCAAAGCCAGCATCAAGTCTAACTTGTTCATTTCTTAAGTATTCGTGATTTTCTAATGCGTATTTTTCAATGACGATACCATTTCTGGAGTGTCCTTGGTTAGCATATTCGTTATACATTAAGATTGCTGACATACGGACAACATACCATTGGTTGTTGGAGTAGTAGACTTCTTGACCGGTCTTTTCATCATGTCTACCAATGTAGACGCCACCTTTTGTTCCTGTTAATGGGTTATCGTAATCGGCATCCCATCTTCCTGAGTAGGTGTTATCTGCGTATGTACCTTGGTTAGTTGTATTATTTCCACCTGGAGCGTGATTGTGTCCAGCTCTAAGCATTAAGTCTTCTGGAGCAACGTTAGCTTGTGGTGAGTACATATCTGGGTGGAGGAAGAAGCCTTTTGAGCCCCATTCTTCTCTGATGAGTTTAACGTCCATGTTGTATGAAACTGGAGTTGGAACTGCACCGATTCTAGCAAATGCTGACATTGCACCTTCAGCACCGCCTTCTTGAATACCCATTTGGAATGGTTTGACATAAATTTCACGGAGAGCTTGTTCACTTGCCCATGCCATTAAGTCACCAGAGTTACGGTTTGTTTCTTGGTCATTTAAGAACATGTGTTTTAAGTGTGAACCAACACCTGTTGATTGGATACCCCTAACAACAGCTGCTGCGAAGTGTCCTGCGTGATAGCCATCTGAGGAGTAGTACTCGTTGTTACGTCCTGAGAATGGAGTTCTATGTGTATTGATTGCTGGGTTTAACCATTGTTCTCTCATGGTTGTTGGGTTGCTTGTATTCTTTAATAAACCTAATGAAGCGGTAACTTCACCTTGTCTATAACCAAGTTCAGTGTTCCAAGTTTGAGCAATTGTTGTATTACAGCACCATGTATATGTTCTATTGAATGATGTTGGGGAGTCAGCAATACCACCGATTGGGACACCAACGTTAGGAACTGCGTTACCATTAGCACCGCCATTCCAACATGCTGTGAAGAAGTCGTTCCAGCACCATTCATTCATGAACATTTGCCATGCTTCTTTGTTTGTTTTGCCTTTAAACTTGCCACTTTCAATGACATATTCATCTTTGAAGAAGTCAATGCCGTTCATTTCACTGAAGTAGATCCAATCTTCACCAGCAGCTTCTTTAGCAGCAAGTTGAGCAGCTGAATCTTTCATTTGGCTCCAGCCTTCCATCATATCGGCTGTGACATCGTAACCATTATTACGTCCTTCATAACCGTTGACATCATCTGTGAAGAGTTTATCGCTATAGGTGTAAGCACCTGTATTTTGTTCATCAATCTTTAAAGCGAATAAAGCGATGTAGTCAGCTTGTGAAACTTCTTCGACGTTAGCATTTTCACCTTTTAAGATTAATCTATCTCCTGCCGAGACGTTAGCACAGTTTGCACTATTTCCTCTTGTGCTAAATTGTGTTCCGCTTGAAATTGCTTTTGTGATGCGTACTCTATTGTTTGAGATAGCGCCTGTTCTTCCGTTGACTGTTTGATAGATAACAAAATCACCAACTGCGTAATCTTGTGATGCTCTACCATTTGTTCCTTCGTTGACTTTGAATTCAATGTCAGCAATTTCTTTTGTGACTTTGTAAATTTTTTCGCCATTACGGATAAATTCACCAACAGTCTTAAATTCGCCATCTAAGCTGATTGCTCTAGGAGCAGCTTGGGCAACATTTGCTTTATATAAATCTTTTGTTCCTGAAATACCGAATATTTCATCTTTTTCGTAGCCATTTGCTGGATTGAAATATGGATAAACAGTATCCCATTTATTTAATTGATAACTGGAGTAGTAGTCAATTAAGTCTGCAAATGCATCTGTAACAACGTATCCGCCTTTGAATGTACCTTCTAAGGTTTCGACTTGTGAAGCATTAAAAGCTCCAGCTTCATGAGCAACTTTAAATTGATAATAAGCAACTGAAGAGCCACCAGTCATACCACCAGTGATTGTTGTAACTTTAACAATATCACCAACTTCGTATGCTTTTGTATCATCAAATTCTGCGATTTCATCGACAACTAAGCCATTAACTAAGACTTCAGTCTTATTTCCTTGTGGCATTGTCTCGACCATATTTGCTCTTGAAAGAAGTTTTTGTTCTTCGGTGAACATCTTATCTTTTTCATCGATAACACCATCAGCATTCCAGTCATTATTATTTGTACGGAGTGATTGTGATCTACCTGATGAGAAAAGGTTCTTAATTTCTTCGCCTGAGAAATCATCTAATCCAAGTGTAGCGTCATCACTAATTTCTAATGTTGCTTTTGCTTCACTTGTTGCGCAATGTGATGTGTTTGCAGCGATGAGTTCATAAAGGCCTTTTTCAAGTTCGTAACCTTTGAAATCGTTTGCGTAGACGTCTTTATAATCATATGAAGCCATATCTTGTAAATTGACTTCGATTTCTAATTCTTGAGATTCGCCTGGTTGTAATAATTGAGTTTTTGCATAACCTACAAGGTTAACAGCTGCCTTTTCGATTCCGCCAACTGTGTATGGAGGTCTTGAGTAAATTTCGACAACTTCTTTACCTGCAACTTCACCAGTATTCTTGACTGTAACTTTAGCCTTAACTGTCTTAACTTCAGCTGGATTTCCTTTTGATGAGTTGACTTGAGCAGGAGTTAATGCGTTGACGCTTAATACAGGAGCACTGATGCTAAATGATGTATATGATAAGCCACTACCAAATGGATAAACGACATTATCTTTATACCAAGCTTCGGCTTGTTCTAGATTACCAGCTCCGACTTTTAAGATGCCATCTTCGTATGCTAAACGGCCAAGTCTAATTTCTTCGAAAACTGTTTCACTATATTTATATCCTAAATAGATGTCTTCGCTATAGTCGATACCATGTGTAGCAACTTTATCACCGGCTGTTCTACCATCTTCTCTGATGTAGCTATTTGTACCTGCTTGGTTTTGAGCATTTGCTAATGAGTTATACCAAGTTGGGTTTGCTGAGAAGTCTTTATCCCATGTATCTGCAAGTTTACCTGATGGGTTAACTTCACCTGAGAGTAACTTAGGAATTGCTTTAATACCATTTTGCCCTGGTCTGCCAATGAACATAATGGAGTCGATTCCTGAATCATTTTGTAAATTGAACATTTCCATTGCGTTACTTGTATTAAGTAAAACAACGACTTTTTCACATTGTGCTTTAGCAACTTCAATCATTGCGAGTTCATCGGCTGTAAGCATTTGATTATGTTTAACTTCGACACCGTGAGAATCTTTTGCTAAATGTTTATGTGTCCAACCTGCATTTTCTTCTGCATCATTTGCTTCTTCTTTAGTTGCGATTGAAAGGTCTTGTCCTTCGCCACCGCCTCTTTTAAGGACGACAACTGCGACGTCTTTGAATTCACCTACTTTTTCGATTTCAGCAGCTGAATCTTTCTTAATATTTGATTCTGTAAGAATTTGCTCATTAACTGTGAATCCGTCATCAGCTAATGCTGTTCTGACATTGCCTGATCCACCTTGAAGTGATGAAGCAGCAGAACCGAAAACTGTAACTTTAACAGCTTCTTTGTTAAGTGGTAATGCTTTTTCTTCGTTCTTTAAAAGTACTGAACCTTCAGCTGTAAGTTCAATGTTAATTTCTTCAGCAGCTTTTTCTGCTTCTTCCATTGTTGCATAAGCTGGAGTAGCAAAACCGCCATTTGCTAATTCGACGCGGTTAAGTTCTGGAACGTTAACTGCTGGTCTAGCAGCAAAAAAAGGAATTGCGACAAGTGCGCCTAAGGCTACGGGTGCAATAACCTTCAAACATTTAAGCTTTTGTGTTTTAAGTTTCATCTTAAACCTCCCTATTATAAAAAGCTTGTATTTGGGTAATCCCAAATTATTTCGATACTCAATTTTAAAATCAATATTTTGCAATCGCTATAAAATGAGCAATTATCGAACAATGGTTGAAAATTAGGCCAAAAAAACATTGAATAAAATGCACACTTAATCAAATTTAATCAAAAAATCGGTATTTACGTATAAATAATAGTAAAAATATTGCAAATTTTTGGGTTTAACATGATTAAAATTGATTAGATATGCAAAAGTTTTGTGAAACCATATTATATCAGTTTTTGATACAAAAAAGTATATAAAGTAGACCTTAATTATTAATCGTTACCTGAAAATTTGATAAATACAATTGAATTATTAAGATTGCATATAATATAGAAGTGCTCTTTTGGCTGAGCGGAAATGAAAAATTTTATTAAAAAAGAAAAAACTCAATCTGCCAAAGAGATTAGCACTTCAAGTCGCCATAACAACGTATAAGTCAGCATCGGCAATTGCATCAGAACCTGCTTATTCAATAGTTAGAATTTCAAACGAATTAAAGAACAATTCAATGAATTTAGCACTCAAAGATGTCAACAGAAACTTAGCAAATTATTGTTCCAAGAAATAATTTTTAATATCCTATGGTGGTTAAAAAAACGAAAATAAAGTCGAAGTAAAAATCTCTTAATATGAAAAAATAGTTGAGATTTGCAAGGTTTTTGAAAAATTATATATATAAATTAAAGATATTTTTGTCTTTATTTAAATATAAAAAGGCAGAAATTAATTCTGCCTAATTAACTTTATTTAAAAGTTTAAAATATTATTTTTCTTTGCGAAGCTTTAGGAATTGAGCTGCACAGAATAAGATTGCACTTGCACCAAGTAAAACTGCACTTCCAAGTAACAATGCATCAATTGCAACTTTCCATGGGACGACTTGTGGAACAAGTTTAGTTGATACTGAGTAGCCATCCATAGTTATATGATTAATTTATATTTGTACACTATTTTTTGTATAATAATGAATATGAAAGTTACTCGCCCATTAATTGGATTAGCACTTCACATTATGATGAAGAATGTTAAAAAACAAGCAAAATTACAGCCACCTCATGGCAAGGTTAAGGAATTTTTAGATGTTCCTTTTATTAATGATGGAAACGAAAATCATAAATATGATGTATATGTAGCAGGAGAAGATAGAAAGAACATCTGTTTTATTGATATCCATGGTGGAGCATACATGTATGGAAATCACAAAAACAATTATGCCTACGCACTAGAATTCAATAAAAGAGGATATGATTTCATTAATGTTGATTATGAAGTCATTAAAAACGATAGAAACTTAAAAGATTTAGTTGATGATGTAATTTGTAACATTAAACATGTTGCTGATCATTTAAAAGATTATGGTTTAGAAAATGATAAGTTCATCATTACTGGTGACTCAGCTGGCGGACATTTTGCTTTACTTATTTCAGAATGCTTTGATAACGAAGAAGTTGCAAAAAAATTAGGTTATGAAAT
>Ga0256404_1008934_pt1 | contig 14686 bp, 12 predicted proteins | sample RumenRJG_01DNA_FD_185990 | JGI IMG/M metagenome (GOLD analysis project Ga0256404, IMG submission 185990) | Bovine rumen microbial communities from Lethbridge, Alberta, Canada - RJG_01 | ecosystem: Host-associated > Mammals > Digestive system > Stomach > Rumen | place: Canada: Alberta | collected...
AAATAAATTTCTTTTTTGCTCACTTAATCGAATTTTTATATTATCTTTGCTGCGAAAAGCTAAATGATGAATTATGGGATACGTAGAAAAAAGTTTGATGGAAGGTGAGCATATCGTTTATGAAGCTACCTATCACTATGTCATTTATTGGTTGCCGGCACTGTTGGCGCTGGCAGGTTTGGCGCTGCTCTTCATTCCGATTGGCGAGACGACGTTCGGCACGCGCCTGCTGTTCACACTGATTATCATTGCCGTGGCAGTGGTGTGGGCTGTCGTGAAGTGGGGCGGCAAGCGGTTTGTGCTGACCAATAAGCGCATCATCGAGAAGGTGGGTATCGTGCGCCTCGAATCGAACGAGCTGGTGCTGCATCGCTGTGAGGGGGTGAACCTTTCTCAGGGCATTCTCGGACGGATATTGAATTACGGCACGGTCATCGTGACGACTGGCGAGGTGGCAAACGAATATCCATACATCAAGAATCCGTTGAGGTTCAAGACACTGGTCAATCAGCAGATAGACAGCTACAAGGAACTGCTGATGAAGGGATAGGGAGAATGATGTTTACCGACATTTAGATAAAATTGACTTTCCCTTTGGTCGTCGATTATACAATTCTTCCGTTCGAAAAAATAAATAAATTTCTTTTTTTGCTCACTTAATCGAATTTTTGAGAGAGAATAATTGGTTAAATATGTAATGATATGAACAAGGCAAAATTTTTATTAGTGATGTTTGTTACCACATTGCTCATGGCGTGTGGAACAACGAGAACAGTGCCCATCACGGGACGTAAGCAGAGTTTGATGGTCAGCGACGAACAAGTGCTGAGCCTCAGCAATCAGGAGTATGCCAACTATATGAAGACGGCAAAAATCTCGACCAACACCGCCAATACGACGATGGTGAAGCGAGTGGGACAGAAGCTGGCAACGGCAGTGGAAAACTATCTGCGTCAGAATGGTATGGCAGCCGACCTCGTCAATTATAAGTGGGAATTCAATCTGGTGCAGGATAAGAGCGTGAACGCCTTCTGTATGCCTGGCGGAAAGATTGTGGTTTATGAGGGGTTGTTGCCCGTCACCCAGAACGAGGCATCGCTCGCCATCGTCCTCGGTCATGAGATTGCGCACGCTGTTGCGCGTCACTCAGCAGAACAGATGTCGAAGCAAATCAAGCAGCAATATGGCACGCAGATTGTCGGCGGAGTGCTGAGTGCCGCAGGTATGGGGTCGAACACGGCTTCTATCCTCGGTGCTTTGGCACAGCAGGGATTCAAGATTCGCAACCTGTCCTATTCACGCGACCATGAGCACGAGGCAGACCACATGGGGCTCATCTTCGCAGCAATGGCAGGCTACGACCCGCAGGTGGCTGTGGCTTTCTGGCAGCGCATGGCAGCCAGCTCAGGCAACAGCAACCAGTCGGACTTCTGGAGCGACCACCCGTCGGATGCAAAGCGCATAGCGAATATCCAGAAGTGGATGCCCGAAGCATTGAAATATTACAAGAAATAAACAGGAAATAGCGTGAGAAACTGGAAAGGGGATGTGCCACATTTTTGGCGCATCCCCTTTCTGCCGTTTGTCCCTCTCCCTCTCAGGAGAGCAGTTCGTTGAGCATCTCTGGAATGTCTATCTCGCTGCATTTGATGGTTTCCAGCTGTTCCAGCCCCGCCTTTGTGATGGCAAAATGTATCATGCGCTTGTCGTTCTTGTCGAATGAGCGGCTGACGAACTTGCGCTTTTCTACCGAGCGGATGACCTTCGACATGTTCGAATGTGTCAGTCCCATCGCCTTTGTCAGTTCGCCTGCCGTGATGCCTTTCTGCTCTTGAAGCATGCAGAGGAGCATCGCCTCGTTGATGTTGAGCCCGAAACGTTTCTGAAAGCGCATCTCCATCTCCGCAATGGCGCGGTAGATATCCCTTATCTTACAGATTTTTCCCTTGTCCATAGCCACTTATATGAATAGGTTGACGTTTGCCTGTTCTGCCCGTTCCATGTAGGTTGCCACGCCGCCGATGCTCACGCCGTCGATGAGTTCGTCTTTCGAGATGCCCATCATGTCCATCGTCATCTGGCAGGCTATGAATTCCACTCCAGCCTCCTGTGCCTGTGTGCGGAGTTCCTCGAGCGAATTGATGTGCTTTTCGTTCATGATGTGGCGCATCATGCGGTCGCCGATTCCCATCATGCTCATTTTCGAGAGCTTCAGCTTTCTGGACGACGAGGGGAGCATCCACGAGAACATGCGTCCCCAGAGGTCTTTCTGCACCGCCGGTTTATGTTCTTTCTTCAGCACGTTCAGTCCCCAGAAGGTGAAGAAGATAGATACTTTCTTTCCCGTAGCTGCTGCTCCGTTTGCCAGTACAAACGTGGCAATGGCACGGTCGAGGTTGTCGCTGAACATGATCAAGGTCTTGTTTCCGCTGTTTGAAGCGGCTGCCTCTTGGAGACGTTGCGGCTGTTTCTCGATAACCACCGTGTGGATGCCGCTCTCACTTATGTGGGAAACGAACTTGTTTCCCGTCGATGCGCACCATGAGCGGGCATCTCTCGGGAAACCGGCATCGGTGGCTTTCACCTCAATCCGGTCGCCGTCGCAAGCGTTATCTACCGCTTTTTTCAGTTGAATGATGGGTCCGGGACACTGTAACCCGCAGGCATCCACCATCAGTGTCTTGCTGTTCTCTGCACAACAAACGCCCCTATGCGGGTCCGTACCATGTTTTGTGTGTCTCTCTGCAGGTGGCGTGTTTACAATCTTTTGCGTTGCCAACTGATAGATTCGGTAGCCTCCCAGCAGGTTGCGCACGTTGTTGAAGCCGCGCCCGAGCAGGATGCGCGTAGCCAGATAGCCGCGCAGACCGACGGCACAGAAGATGATGACCGGCTTGTCGGTAGGTATTTCGTGGAGGTGTTCGCGCAAATCATCGAGTGGAATATTGACAGCTCCCTCGATGGTGCCGAGCGCAAATTCCTCTTTTGTGCGGACGTCGAGCAGGAACATCCCTTTCCTGTCCGTGCCAGCCAGCTGTCTCCATGTCATGGCGGGCATACTTCCGTTGATGATGTTAGCAGCAGCATAGCCGGCAATGGCAATCGGATCTTTGGCGGAAGAGTAGGGTGGCGCGTAGGCATGTTCCAGCTTGGTGAGGTCATAAATGGTGCCCCTGTTCTTGATGATGAGCGAGATTTGGTCGATGCGCTTATCCACACCATCGGCTCCCACGCACTGTGCCCCGTAGATACGTCCGTCTTTTGGGTCGAAAGTCAGTTTGGTGGTCAGTTGGAATGCCTTCGGATAATATCCGGCATGGGCACCCGAAATGGTCCATACGCTTTGATATGGCATGCCGAGTTGCTTCAGGCGCTTTCCGGGCAGTCCCGTTGAGCCGACGGTCAGGTCGAAAACCTTTGCAATAGACGTTCCGATGGCACCTTCATAGGCGGTCTTATTGCCGAAAACCATGTTGTCGGCAACGATGCGTCCCTGTCGGTTGGCGGGATTGGCGAGAAAGTTTGTCCATGGCAATCCTGTCTCCGGGTGTGGAAACTCAATAGCATCGCCGACAGCATACACATCTTTCGCAGAAGTCTCCAGATACTCATTCACCTTGATGCCGCGTTCGCCGAGCTCGATGCCAGCCTGTTTCGCCAATGTGGTCTCTGCCCGGACACCGATAGAAAGCAGCACGATGTCAGCATCAATGTGTTCGGTCTCAGCGTTGTCTTGCGTTCCGCTGTAATAGACTCTCAACCTTCCATCCACTTGTTCAAAGCCTTTCACGCCCTTTCCGAGCAGTAGTCCGACACCTTTGTCCATGAAGTGGCGGTGAACATGAGAGGCGATAGAAAAGTCCACTGGCGCCATGACCTGTTCAGCCATCTCGATGATGGACACGTTTGCACCGGCTTCGTACAGGTTTTCAGCCATTTCGAGTCCTATGAAGCCACCTCCCACCACGACCGCGTTCTTGATTTGTCGTTGGGTGATGTAAGTCTTGATGCGGTCGGTGTCGTCCACGTTGCGCAGGGTGAATATGCCTTCGAGGTCGATGCCCGGCAGGGGCGGGCGCACAGGCGACGAACCAGGTGAGAGCAGCAGCCGGTCGTAGTGTTCCTCGTAGGTGGTTCCGTCGGCTTTCTTCACGGTCACAACCTTTTGTTCCGTATTGATGGCGATTGCTTCGTTCTCTGTGCGCACATCGACCATGAACCTTCTTCCAAAAGCTTCGGGGGTCTGTACGAACAGTTTCTCGCGGTCGCTGATAGTCCCACCTATATAATAAGGTAGTCCGCAGTTGGCGTATGAGATGTATTTGCCTTTTTCCAACATGATGATCTCTGCCGTCTCGTCAGCTCTTCTGATGCGTGCCGCAGCTGTTGCGCCGCCAGCCACGCCTCCAATGATTAGATGTTTCATTCTCTTTCGTGTTTTATTGATTACTTATTTGTTGTCTGTTTTACTTTCCTATGGAAAACGTTGCAAAGGTAAATGTTTATTTCCAAACAAACAAATTTCCTGAGGAAAATATTTGAAACGGAGACGAAAAAGCCACTATACTGCGGTGGTATAGTGGCTTTTGCTGATGTTCAAGACTGCTATATGAATGAATCAGGAAAGTGAACGCTTACAGTCTGTTGCGGAGAGCGTGTGCTCTCTTATTCCTTGAGAATTTGTTCGAGGAAACTGTCAAGGTCTTTTTCGAGTCCCTCCATGAGGTCTTTTCCGATGATGACGGTGTCATCGTCGGCGATGTAGAGTTCGGCGAGGTTTTCTTTCTCGTCGTCTTCGAGTACGAGACTGAATGGTTTTGAGATGTTGAGTTGGTCGATAGTTTCCTGTTGTTCTTGCAGTTGTTTTCGCAGGATTTCGGCAACGTCTTGATAGAAGTTGTCATCTTTGTTTTCTATCCATTGCTCGATGACGCATCGTGTGATTTCGTTGTCATCGTCATCGAATGCGAGCAGTTCACCCGTTTCCTGATAGACTCTGATGTGGATGTCGGTGATGGGTGTGTTCTGACTGTCTGCCGGGAATTTCTGGCAGATTTTTCTGATGGCTCTTTGGATTTGCTGGATGGTTTGTTCTGAGGTTTTCATGGGTTTTCGTCGGTGATTTTGTTGATATTGATGGATGATATTTTATGGTCTGGTGAGACGATAGCTGTGATGTTGTAGTTGTTGGTGCTGTTCTGCAGGTTGTTTTTGATTTCTTCAGTTCCGTTGAGTTTGACGGTGTATTCGTAGGCGTTGTCTCCGATTTCTCTTTTTTGGATGTTGAGTTGGTGGTTGAGTCTCCAGAGGATGTGTGTTCCTTCTTCTTTATATTGTCTTCTCATCCATTGCAGCACGTCTTCCTGTGTGGGTGCTGCGATGTTGTTGAATGATGTCATGTTGGGGCTGAGTGTAGCCGTGAGTGCTTCTTCGCTTCGGCTGTTGATGCTTCGGAAGAAGTTAGTGAGTAGGTTGTCGATGGCAGTCCGTTCTTCGGGCTGTACGGTTTGTGTATTGATTTTCTTGATGTTTTCCCGTGCTATGGGAGCGTGGTTGCTGTATGGGTGCTCTTCGAGGTATTGCTGGTAGGCATCGATGGTGTTTGACTTCTCGGTCTCAGCCCAGTCAATGGAGTCGATGAGGTTCTGTATCTCTGCTTTGTGTGTGGTGTTGGGGTATTTTGTAAGGAAGTTCTGCAAGTCGCTTTTCGATTTGGATTGGCGTGCTTTGGTCCATTCATCTTGTATGCTGTTGACGAGTTGCAGTTTTTTCTGTATGGCTGCAATGTGTTCGGGTGTGGCGTTAGGGAAGTTGTTGAGGAAGTTTTCCATGAGCCGCGGGTCGTCGCTTCTGACAGCCAGTTCGTATGCGTTGTTTTCTTTTGAGCGTGTCTTTTCTTTGTTAAAGTATAGGGTTGTTGCTATGACGAGTGCTGCAAATACGGCTGCAATCATGACGGCAGAGTGCCACGGCTTCCTGTTCGTGGTGTTTTGTTTTTTTCTTTTGGGGTTGCACTGCGGGCATTCTTTGTCGCTTGTGAAGTATGCCTGACGGCAGTTTGTGCAGATTTTTATTTTTCCTGCAATCTCAACTCCACAGTTAGGACATGTGGGTGCTTTGTCACTGGTCTGATGACCGCATTCGGGGCAGTTGATTATCATGGTCTTTCTATTTCAGTTTAGTGTTTAATGGTGTCTGAATCTAATTTCTCTCATGCCGTGTTTTCCGAGGAATCGGCTTTTGTCAACGTATGTGTTTACCCCGTTGATGCGTCCTTTTCCGGTGTATTGCCACATGACGATGTCCCGGTCATCTGCGAGCCTGGGTTCGTTCTGTGAGTATTGTGCAATCATGAGCGGGTATTTGTCTATTTGCCCGACGAGGTATTTGTTGTAGAAGTTGGTGTATGTGTAGATGAGCGGTTTTTGCCTGTATGCTTCCTCTACGAGGTGGATGAATATCTGTAGAGAGTCTCTGAACGCATCGTCGGTCATGCTTTTAGGTTTGGTTTCGACATCAATCATCGGTATGAGGTCTTGGTCTCCCGGTCTGCATTGCGACATGAAGTTGTGCAGTTGTTGCCGTTGCGGTACGAGTGCCCGGTAGAAATGATAGGACCCGACTTTCAGCCCATAGTGGTGTGCGAGCTCAATGTTGCGCTTGTATTTCTCGTCGATGCGTTCTTTTCCTTCGGTTGCCTTGAGATATACGTACATCATTTTACTGTTGGCTCCTACCGTCTCCCAGAACACATCGCCTTGGTAGTGGCTCATGTCAAGACCGTGTATATGTGTGCATGTATCCTCGCACATGATGTAGTCTTGCGCTGCGATGCTGTTGAGCGTAACGATGGATAGGAGGAATATGATTAATCTTTTCATGGAACTTCTTTGATTGTTTATCATGCAAAGTTACGAATAAGTGAGGACAATACAAAATAAAACTCGTTTTTTATTTTTTTGTCGAACGAAAGTAACTTATAATTAACATCCGTATGAAGCGAGCCGTCAGACAAGTTGACAAACTCGCAAAGTTTATAACATCTTTTGTGATAAGTAGGTTAGAACGGAGGGATGATTTGGAGGAAAGCTTTCAATCATGGGAAGGGTTTCCCAGCTGCGGTGGGGGAATTTTCTATTTCCCTTTGGCGACGTTTTTCCTCTTTTCTGCGTGCTTTTTCTTCTTTCCTTTGTTTTTTCATTCGAAGTTCCTCAACATACTCCTCGTTAGTTTTAGTTCCAAGAACAGGGAAAATAAGTGTAACTGCAATCCAAAACACCACCGTTCCTATCACTACACCACGTGCCGCACCACGGAATGAACAAATTCCTATATAAATTAACGATAGTAGAATAATGACTACTAACAACCATGCAAGAACCTCTCTTATCTCTTTCATATTGCAAATATACAAATAAGTTTTTGAAAATCAAAATAAAAAGAGCAAAATATGTCCGTTTAAATAGCGTGAACTTGACGAAAACATTCCCCTCAAAATGCATTGCATAAACATACGGAAAAGGGCGTATAAATATACGGTTGAACTTTCGCTTTCCAAAAGTTCAACTTTTAGCTTGCAAAAGTTGAACTTTTAGGCGATGAAAGTTGAACTTTTAGGACGCAAAAGTTCAACTTTTGGAAAGCCCTTCTTAATGCATTGAAATACAATACTTTACAAAACGTCTTTCAATCGTTCCGCCCTTGCATAAATATACAAAAGCAGCAAACGGCTCGGTGAGTGGAATGAACGAAATGGAATGAGAGACATCGCATGACTCCCGTCGTCCTTATATCAAGCTCTCGCTATCCTTATATCGAGCTCTCTCCAACCTGTGATTCATTGATTTGCAGCAGATAATCTGTGCATTCTACGCTTTATTCCTCAATTTCGGAGAGGCTTTTAAGGAAGTTGGCTACAAACGTGCTTGTCGATTCAATGGCTGCGTATTTCAGGTATCTGGCGTTTCTTCTGATATTTCTTCTCATCAGTCGCGAGTTGTTGCGTACAAAGCCGTTTTCCCTCTGCCTGAAATGCCATTCTTCCGCCGCGTCGTTCTGTGTGTGTGCGATGGTTTTGAGAAGCAGTTTGTGTGCGTCTTTTTCTATTTTTTCGACGAAGGGGATTTCTTCTTCCTGAAAGTTGAAATCGGTGATGAGGATGGACCCTTGCAGCTGTGCTATTCTTTTTAGGTGCAGTTTGTTGAGCCACTTTTCGATTTTGACGAAATCCACTTTATGCCCTTTTGTCCTGAGGAATTTTCCGAGTTCGATGATTCCCTTGAGCGACAGCTTGCTGTTGAGCATCTTTTTGACATTGTAGATGATGATGGCAAGTAGTTGTTGTGTCTCGGGTTGTGCGTCTTCGTCGTTTTTTTCTGTTTCGAGTATCTTGATGAGTTGGTGATTGAGATATCTGTTGCTGAGATTTGTGACATCGGTGAGCTGTTCGTCTGTTGCTTCGTCGTCATCGGGCTGTTGATGGTTGTTGCCGGTGACGTGTGTGAAATAGGCTGTGACATCTTGGTCTTGTGCCATTTGGATGAGTCTTTTCCATTTGAATGGCGACATCGGCTCGGTCTGGTTCTTTTCGTGGAATGCCCCTTGCTGCAGGATGTGGAAAAAGTTTCGTGTGATGATGTCCATTGTCGTATGGGTGTTTAGAGAATGGTTCTTTGATAGAAGTCAACGTTTTCCTTGTTGAGGATTTCGATGGGCATGTAGTTGACGGGCGGCACACCTTTTTTGAGTACGATGGCTTGGAAGAGTGTCTCTACACAGTAATATCCCTGCATGTAGGCGTGTTGCGCGATGAGGAATGAGATGCTGCCTTTCCGGAGGCATTCCGCATTCTTCTGTACCATGTCGTATCCCATGATTTGTACGTTCCGACGGTTTGTCCGCAGCAGGAATTCTCCTACGATGTGGGCTTTCGAGCAGAAGGTGATGGCATGGTGTATCTTTTTGTTCTTAGTGAAAAACTTTTCAAGCATTTCTTCATACGTTGCCTTGTCGCCGTCGAGTGGCAGGCATAATTCGCGTATGGTGACATTCGGATGGTGGTCTCTCATGTAGTGCAGGAATCCTGCTTCTCGGCTGTCTTGTTGCCGGCTCGCCACTTTTCCGTCTTTGGTCATTTTCATGAGCATGATTTCTTGTTCTTTCGCTGCGAGCAGCATGAGCATTTTTGCAGCGAAGAATCCGCTTGACAGTGAGTCTTGTCCGTAGAAGGAGAGGGGCTTCAGTTCCGGCATGTATGAATCGAGGAGTATGAATGGTATGTTTTTTTCGTGTAGCCGGTTGGTGAATTGTTGTGTGACGTCGAGTGCTGCCGGTACGATGATTACGCCGTCGGGATTGTTGTTCAGGCAATTGTTGTAAGCCTTGATAAATGTGTCTTCTTCCAGCCTTGTGTAGTAGATGATTTTCACTTCGATTTGGAAGTCTCTTCTTGCGTTGCGTGCTTTGAAAGCTCCTTCTTCTATTTCCTGCCAATATGCCTCTGAGGCATGTTTGGGCATGATGAGGTAGAAGGTGTATGAGCGGTTGTGTGCCAGTGCGCTGGCATACATATTGGGCTGATAGTCCATTTCCTCGAGCACTTTTTTTACTTTCTCGAGTGCCTTTTTTGAAACGTTAGGGCGGTTGTGTAAAACCCTGTCAACGGTTCCGACCGATACACCTGCTTTTTGTGCGATGTCTTTGATTCTGATTTGTTGCGCCATTCCTTATTATATAATGTCTCATGCAAAGGTACAAAAAAAGTTGTAATCAGTGAAAATTTTCGTTTTTTTTTCCTTAATCAGAAAATATTGGTATCTTTGTGACAAAATGAGGAAGATGTTGATAGGGCAGACAGATGTTTTTTTCGTCCGGAAGTTAATGTGTTTGTTGGCTTCTGTCGTTTTGTTGTGCTGTTGCTCTTCTTCTTCAGATGCGAATGGTGGTGACCGTTTGAATGATGCAGCTTATTATTGGCATTATCGTGACGTGGGCAGGGTGGAGGCTTGTGCCCGTGAGGTGTTGCGTCTGCCTGGCTTGTCAGACCGTTCCCGTGCTGAGGCTTATACTCATTTGGCTTTTGTGAGTATCGTCCGCATGGATTATGATTTGGCGTGGCGTCAGCTGGATTCGCTGGATGTGCTGACCGACAATCAGGTGGAGCTCTTGGTCGGTGATGTCCTGCGTATGCGTCTTTGTCAGCGTGAGTCCCGGAACAAGGATTTTTATGACTATCGTGAGCGTGCCGAGCGCCGCATGGTTCGCATTGATGAGGAGTTGGACGGCTTGTCTGCCCGTGAGCGTGGTCGTTTGTTGTATGCTCGTTCGGAGTATGACATTGTGCGTTCCACCTATTATTATTACATGGGTTTGGGTGACCAGGCGCGTGCTGCCCTTGCCGGTCTGGACGTTGATGGTGAGTTGCGTGCCGACACTGCCCAGTATCTGTCTTATTTGTATAATGTCGGTTCGGGTGGCATCGTGGCAGGTGGCAGCCAGTGGGAGGTGAATCAGGAGGAGTTTGAGTATTTGCTGCGTTGCTATCAGTTGGCGTCGGAATATGATTATGTGTTTTGGGTTGCGAATTCGCTGCAGGCTTTGAGTGAGTTGTTGCAGACGAAGGGTTACCGGGAGCGCTTATTGGCTGACAATGGTCCTGCGGTGATGTATCTGAATGAGGCTGGTGTGGCTGATTCGTTGTTGGCTGGAAATCTGGCTGAGCGTTCGTTGCATTTGTTTGAGACTTACGGTGATGTCTATCAGCGTGCCGGTGCTTGGCGTACGTTGGCTGGTTGCTATTGGGAGTTGGGAGCCTATGCTTCGTCGTTGGAGTGCTTGGATTCGGCTCTGTCGGTTGATGTGCGCATTGAACAGGCGCCTGATTTGGTTTCTTCTATCCGTGAGCAGATGAGTGTGGTATATTCGGCTTTGGGCGATAAGGGTAGGAGTGATTTCAACCGGAATATTTACCTTGATTTGCAGGAGCGTACGCGTCAGGACCGCTATCTGGAGTCGCGTGTGGACCATTTGCGCCGCTCGTCTTCACAGCTGACGGCGATGATTGTTGCGGTGGTTGTGTTGATTGTGTTGGTGTTGCTGCTGTTGTTTGTTTTCAGTCGTCTGCGCCGTCGTCGGGACGGTGGGCGCAGGATAGACGACTTGCTGCAGCCTTTGGAACGTTGGAAGGTTGAGAATGACCGCCGTGTGGGTGAGTTGAAGGAGCGTTATGAAGATATTTGTGAGGAAAAGGAACGCCGTCGGTTGCATATCCGCAATGGAAAGCGCCAGAGTGTGGAGCAACGTGCGAAGGTGTCTTTGGTGAACAGTGTCACGCCGTTTATAGACCGCATCCTGAACGAGGTGGGACGCTTGTCGGCAGGCGGCGAGGGGTCTGTGAGCCGTGAGGAGCGTTTCAACTATGTGGTGGAATTGACGGAGGAGATTAACGAATATAACAGTCTTCTGACCGACTGGATTCAGTTGCGGCAGGGAGTGTTGAGCCTGCATATAGAGAGTTTTGCGTTGCAACCGCTGTTCGAAATGGTTGCTCGCGGACGGATGGGGTTCAGTCTGAAAGGTGTTGCGCTGGATGTGCAACCGACGGATGACTGGGTGAAGGCAGACAAGGTGCTGACGCTGTTTATGATTAACACGATAGCCGACAATGCGCGCAAGTTCACTTCTTCGGGAGGGCGTGTGACGATAGGCAGCCGTTCGACGGAGGAGTATGTGGAGGTGAGTATTGAGGATACGGGCAAGGGTATGTCTGCCGAGCAGTTGGAGAACCTTTTCAAACTGAATGTCGAGATACACGATTCGGGCGACGAAAGCCATGGGTTCGGTCTGCTCAACTGCCGCGGTATCATCGAGAAATATCGCAAGATGAGTTCGCTCTTCTCTGTCTGCACCATCGGTGCCGAGAGCAGGGAGGGCGAGGGGAGCCGTTTCTTCTTCCGTCTGCCGAAGGGCGTGCGTCGCATGTGGCTGACAGTGGTGTGGCTGTTGGGCGGTCTGTTGGGTGCGCTTCCTGCAGCTGCTCAGGACGGTCCGTCGCGATATGAGGTGGTGACGCCGGCAAACAAATATGCCGACAAGGCGTATTATGCGAATATACGCGGTGAGTATGCGAAGACGTTGCTCTATGCCGACTCGGCGCGGATGTGCCTGAATGATGAATACCGGAAGCTGAAACCTCATGGCACCGATACGCTGAAGGCACTTGGAAGTGAGGCAGGCATCCCGCCTGAAATCAGCTGGTTCCGCGAGGGTCTGAATATCGACTATACGATTATCACCGACATCCGTAATGAGAGCGCCGTGGCTGCGTTGGCGCTGCACGAATGGGATGTGTATCGTTATAACAACAGGATTTATACGCAGTTATATAAGGAGTTGTCGGCTGACAATACGCTCGACAGTTATGTGCGCATTATGCAGCAGTCGGAGACGAACAAGAATGTGGCGATTGTGATTCTCGTGTTGCTGCTGTTGTCGATATTTCCCGCTTACTATGTGTTGTATTACCGCCATGAAGTGCATTTCCGCTATTGTGTTGAGCGCATCGGGCGCATCAACGACATCTTGCTCTCCGGGACATCCGACGAAGAAAAACTTCGCGAGATAGGGCAGATTTCTACCGACCGCTTCCCCTCTTCGTTGAAAAATGTGGTAGAGCAGATTATGACAACACTACGACAGAATGTAGAGGCAAGCGACGCCTTGCGTGGAGACATAGAGTTGGCTGGTGATGAGCTGCATCGCTATCAGTTGGAAGACGAGAAACTGTATGTGAGCAACAGCGTGCTGGATAACTGTCTGAGCACGTTGAAGCACGAGACGATGTACTATCCGTCGCGCATCCGTCAGCTGGTGGATGACGAGGCGCGTAACCTGCAGAGCATCAGTGAAACGGCATCATACTACAAGGAGTTGTACTCATTGCTCAGTATGCAAGCCATGCGGCAGGTGGAGTCGGTAAAGCCCGTGTGCAAGGCGGTGTCGTTGGAAAGTGTGTTTGGCAAGGCTTATGATGTGCTCTCGCACGATTCGTCGCTACGTCTTCTCGGCGATGCCGACATGCTGTCCTATCTGTTTGAGATACTGCAGAAACAGAGCGGCGAGAAACGGCTGTCGGCGCGGTTGACAGAGAAGCGCGGGCGCTATGTGGAAGTGCGGGTGCGCATAGCCCGTCTGAGCCTGACCGATGAGGAGTGCTTGGCGCTGTTCACGCCCCGTTCGATGGCACACATTCCCTATCTGCTTTGTCGGCAGATTGTCCGCGACACGGGCGAGAGCACCAACGGGCGCGGATGTGGCATCACGGCAGAGCGTCATCCCGACGGCGGGACCGACATCGTGGTGACACTTGTGAAGGCATAATCGTTGAAAACCTAAAAAGAAAAAGAAGATATGGAAAAGTTCAAAATCATTATTGTAGAAGACATCCCCTTGGAATTGAAGGGGACGGAAGGCATCATTCGCAATGACATCCCAGAGGCGGAAATCATTGGGACGGCAGAGAGCGAGACGGCATATTGGCGCTTGTTGAAACAGCAGTTGCCCGACCTGGTGCTGCTCGACCTTGGATTGGGCGGTTCGACGACGGTCGGCGTGGAGATATGCCGCCAGACAAAAGAGCTGCATCCGAAAATCAAGATACTCATCTTCACGGGCGAGGTGCTCAACGAAAAGCTTTGGGTGGATGTGCTCGATGCCGGTTGCGACGGCATTATCCTCAAGAGCGGCGAGATGCTGACCCGCAGCGATGTGTCCAGCGTGATGAGCGGAAAGCGCATGGTGTTCAATCAGCCGATACTCGAAAAGATTGTCGAGCGGTTTAAGTATAGCGTCGGAAGTCAGCTCATGCGACAGGAAGCGTTGGTGGACTACGAGATTGACGAATACGACGAGCGCTTCCTTCGTCACTTGGCTTTGGGCTACACTAAGGAACAAATCACCAATCTGCGGGGGATGCCCTTCGGCGTGAAGAGTTTGGAGAAACGGCAGAACGAGCTCGTTCAGAAACTGTTCCCCGACGGGAACGGCGGTGTGGGCGTGAATGCTACGCGCTTGGTCGTGAGGGCATTGGAGCTTCACATCCTCGATGTAGATAACCTTCAGCCCGATGAGGATTAGGAACCAACGTGAAGTGCAGGAAAAATGATGAAATGGATATCGAGAATAGCGGCAGTACTCTTTTTTGCTGAGATGGTGCTCATCCTCGTTTCGTGGATTGTGACGGTGGCAAAACCAGAGATTGGCATGCGTTCGCTCCTTTCAGAAGAGGGCGTGCGCTGGCTCTTCGGGCATTTCACGTCCAACCTCCTCACGCCGCTGTTGGGATGGCTGCTGTTCGGAGCCATGACGTATGGGGCTGTCAGATGCAGCGGTATCGTTGCTCCGCTGCGCAACCTCCGCAGTGCCTACCGCTCGTCCTACCGTCAGCGTTTCGCGTTGCTGGTAGTTGCGGTTGAGATCATCGTGGCAGTCATCATCATCTTGCTGCTGACCCTCGTGCCCCATGCGCCGCTGCTGAGCGTGACGGGCAGCCTTTTCCCGAGCAGCTTCAGCCATAGCATCGTGCCGCTGCTGTGTTTTTGCACCACGCTGTTTGCCTTGACCTATGGCGCATTCAGCGGTTCGTTCACGTCGCTGACCGACATGTTTCGGGCGCTCTATGCAGGCATCG
>Ga0256404_1008936_pt1 | contig 14684 bp, 13 predicted proteins | sample RumenRJG_01DNA_FD_185990 | JGI IMG/M metagenome (GOLD analysis project Ga0256404, IMG submission 185990) | Bovine rumen microbial communities from Lethbridge, Alberta, Canada - RJG_01 | ecosystem: Host-associated > Mammals > Digestive system > Stomach > Rumen | place: Canada: Alberta | collected...
TGGAAGTCGAGAAGGTTAGCGATGACGATAAACACACGGACAAGAAGGAGACCGAGCTCAAGACCCTGAACTCGATGATCCCCCTTTGGAAGAAGAATCCCTCCGAGGTCAAGGAAGAGGAACTAAAGGAATTCTACAAAGGCAAATTCGGCGATTACGAAGAGCCTCTCTTCTCCTGCAACGTCCACGTCGAGGGTCTATATTCCTACCAGGCGTTGCTATTCATCCCGAGCCACGTTCCCTATGACTTCTATAGCGAATCCTATGAGCAGGGGCTCTCCCTCTATAGCCGTGGCATCTTCATCCAGGACCATTACAAGGAACTGGTCCCGAACTACCTCCGCTTCGTCAAAGGCCTCGTCGATAGCGACGACTTCCCCCTCAACGTCTCCCGTGAGATGCTGCAGAAGACCCCGGAGATGGCCAAGATCGCCAAAAACATCGAATCCAAGGTCATCGCCGAGCTAAAGAAAGCCAAGAAGAACGAGCCCGAGAAATACGAGAAGTTCTTCGGTATGTTCGGCGACCACATCAAATACGGCATCTATTCGACCTACGGGATGAAGAAAGACGACCTTCAGGATCTGCTTCTCTTCCATCATCTAGGCGACGATAAACTCATCGATTTGGAGACCTACGTCAAAGACCTAGATAAGAAGAAACCGATCTATTTCGCCTCTGGCAAAACCTTATCCGAGATCAAGCTGCTCCCCCAACTCGAGAAATACAAGAAGGAGGGGACCGACGTCTTGCTCCTAGATAAGAACATCGACGAGTTCTGCCTCATGTCGATGATGGAATACAAGGAACACCCCTTCAAAGACGTATCTTCCGAATCCGAGGAAGTCTCCAAGGAGAAGAAGAAGGAACTCGAGGACCTTAGCGTCAAATACCGCCGTCTCCTCGATAACCTCAAGGAATCCTTAAGCGGCAAAGTCGATGACGTCGTCTTCTCCTCAAAACTCGTCGATTCGCCTGTCTGCCTTTCCACCAAAGAAGGCCTTTCGATGAACGCCGAAAGGGTTCTTAAGGAAGAGCCAGGCGAAGGTAAAGAGGACATCAAGTCCACGAAGGTGCTTGAGATCAACCCCGACCACGCCTTGTTCGCCTCCCTCGCCTCCATCGAAGATGACGAGCAGGCCAAATCGCTAGGCTCCGTCCTCTATGACGAGGCGATGCTATTACAAGGCTATGAGATCGAGGACAAGGCGGGATTCGTCGCCAAGATCAACGAACTCATGGTCAAAGCCATGAAGAAATAAGGAAGCAAGTTCCCTAGACCCGTCCCGCAAGGACGGGTTTTCCATATATGGACAGGGGCGCGTGAGTCGAGGATAATCCACTCGTTAGGAAACCATGACCTTCCATTACGACAAGACAATCCGCGGTTGGCTGCTCGGTTTGATGATCGGGTCGTATTTGCTTACCGCCGTCCATATCGTCGACTCCTTCTATCCGATCAATTCCCTTAGCGGCATCGTTAAGTCGGTACCCTTCCTTTTCTTTGGCCTCACTTCGTTTTATTACACGAGGCAATTCGTGAAGTTCAAGTCCTTCGACCCCGTTAAGGAATGCCGCATCCTGGGTATCGTTTCCCTCGTCTCGATGCCCTTTGTTTTGGCGGGGCTTCCCATGCTTGCGCTTATCCTGCCTTCATCCGCCGCGGACTTCCAACCTGTCTTCTGGACCTTCCCGATCAACGCGGGGCTCCTGCTTGCTTTCTTTGGTTGCCAAATCGCCTTCTGCATCTTGAATTCCAGGAAGATAAGAAAAGGAAACGAAGGGCTTTTTGCGAGCTTTTCGATGGGAAACATCGCGGTTTTGATTACCGGGATCATCGTAATCTATTACATTTCCGGCATCGTCAAAAGCGTCCTTGCGATTGGGGTAACCCTTCAGGATGAACCCGTCGCGATCGCCTTTATCCGCAGCTTCCTTTTGTTTAGCTTTGGAACGATCATCGCGATGGTGGTCGTCTACCTGTTCCTTTTCTTCTTCTCGGTTCTTTCCTATCTAGCTAGCCGCGAGAAAAAAATGCTCACCTTCAAGGAGGCGGTGAAGTCGGGATCGGATATTTCGAAGAAGTATCAATTGTCTTTTTGGATGGGCATCGCCATCTCCGCGGTGTTCTTGCTCGTCGCCCTCTTCTCCTTGTTCCAACTCGGCACTTCTTATCTAAGCCTCGCCACCCTCTACGCGATGCTGGTCATCGTTAGGGTCGTCCTCTTTTATTGGGATAAGCACATCCTCAAGAAGCACCAAGACGAATACGCGCGTTTCAAAGCCTGCCATTACATGTTTTTCTTCGCCGCCGGGATGATGTTTGTTTACCTCGCCATATCCATCATCTTCGGGACGGCCAACCACTTTGCCCCCGGGAGCGATAGCTCCGCCTTCCTCGCCTTTGGCATCTTCGTTCCTTGGGCCCTCTTCAAAATCTTCGTTGGCGTCAGGAAATACCGCGCGGCCAGAAAAGATGGCAGTCCGCAGAACTACATCGACGCCTACCTCGATATCCTGATGGCCATCTTCACCTTGGCCAACACGGTCTTCCTCATCGCGAGTTACATCAACGGGGGCAAGCCGATCGCCCAGATGGAACTAGGGCCCGCGATCCTCGTCCTCGTCGGGATTGGCCTTGTGCTCATCAACTACGTTTATTGCGCCTATGTGATCATCAAGGTCATCGTCGTCGGCATTTTGGGCGTGAGGGACAAAAGGCGCGCCTATTTCGAGAAGCATCATCCCGAACTCGCCGCGGAGGAAGCCTCGCCCTTGCCCCAAGAGGAAGGGAAAACCGAAGAAAGTTAAGCCGAACCGCGCGCGGTTTGCTATGATATTGCCTGCCCTCTAAAAGAGCGGCTGCCGCCTTGGCGAAATGGTAGACGCAAGGGACTTAAAATCCCTCGCCCTTAAAAGCGTGCCGGTTCGAGTCCGGCAGGCGGCACCACATCTGTAGAATTGGTTCAATACAAAGTGTTGAACCTTTTTATATATGTAATATGTTTAGATAAAACCCATGAAAGACAAAATTGTAAAAGTGTTAAAAGTCATCGGAATAGTGGTGTTCTTTCCATTATTGCTTTTGTTTTGGTTAATTTGTGTAGCGATTAATGCAGTTCTTACCGCAATCGATAAGAAAAGAATTAATACTCCTCTTGGGGAATTCGTTGAAGTGAATGGCCATAGAATGAGTGTTTTAGTCAAAGGAGAAGGAAAGCACACTTTAGTATTTCTTCCTGGACTTGGAAGTGATTCCCCGATTTTGGAATTTAAGCCCCTTTATTCTAAGTTTGAAAATGAATATCGCATTATTGTGCCTGAGAAGTTTGGCTATGGACAAAGTGATATTGTGAAATACAAACGTGACATTAAAACAACTGTTGAAGAATATCGTGAAGCGTTGTCTAAATTAGGTATCAAAGGACCATTTGTTCTATGCGGCCATTCTAATGCTGGAAACGAAATTGAGTACTGGGAACAGAATTATCCAGAAGAAGTAGAAGCTTTTATTGGTTTTGATACAAATCTTGCTGCCTATAAGGACGATTGGGATTTCAAAGTTAGCTCTTGGGATAAGTTTATGATCTGGCTTTTTAGAGTTGCTGGATGGAATAGAAGAATAGGTAGACCAGGTCTTAAGAAACTTTTAAACAAAGAAGATAAGAAGCTGATGAGATGCCTCTCAAATAGAAATTGCGATAATTATGATGTTTTGAGTGAATGCTTTAATTTCAACAACGTTGCTTCTAAGTCCGTTATTAATAAAAAACCTCTTCCAACTCAGCCAACTCTTCAATTCGTTAGTATGCCAGAATGGTATATCAAAGGTGAAGAAGGCCATGAATTAGATGATGAAGCTAAAAGATGGCTTAAGGCACACGAAGACTTAGTTAATGCCTCCATAAATGGCAAAATTGTTTTCCCTTCTGATTGGCACTGCCTCCATATTGTCAACGTTGATAAAGTATATGAGGAAATGGATAAATACATTAAGGAGAGCCTTGAGAAATAATCGGCCGGTTTGTATCAAAATTGGTTAACAATTCCAAAATGGTAAACAATCCCTGATACAAGTTAGGGATTTTTATTTTGCTTAAACGCTTTTTTACGGGTAAGGTCTATTCGAGGATATGCTTATGGAACAAATCACATTAGAAAAGATTACTTATAAGAATTACATCAAAGTTATTTGGGGATTAAAAGTTAATCAAAAACAAAAGAGCTTTGTGGCTAGGAATGAGTGCTCTTTGGCAGAAGCCTATGTCGCTCTCACTAACGGTGGAGTTGCCCTTCCTTTCGCTATCTGTCGAAATAAGAAACCCATAGGCTTCCTTATGATTGGCTATGGTGTTAGTTCTGAAGAAGACTGGGAAGACGAAAATCCAGAATTTATCGAAATGGTAAAAAAGAGTTATTGCCTTTGGAGATTCATGATTGATAAACGTTATCAGGGCAGAGGCTATGGCAGAAAAGCGATGGAACTTGCCTTAGAATACATGCGCTCATTCCCATGTGGTAAAGCTGATTCGATTTGGCTTAGTTATGAGCCAGAAAACGAAGTAGCAAAAAAGCTATATGCTTCTTTCGGCTTTGTGGAACAACCTAAGTGGTATAAAGAAGGCGAAGAAATGCCCGCCATATTAAAACTATAGAGGGACAAAACAGCCACTTTAAAAGATGCTCAGGGACAGAATTGGTTCTTTGAGGGACATCGTATTAAAGAAGGCAAACTATTCCAATTCAGTTGGGTTAGGATTGGCGCGAAAGTGTCAGTCCTTTTTGTCGCTTTGCTTTAAGCAATGGATGAAGCAATATTTATTGGATGCTAGATAAGGCGCTCTCCAACAAGATCTATTACGCGAGCTTTGCTCTGTCGATTTTGGTCATCGCGCTTCACGCCTCTTACGTGGAGGTTCTTGACCCGACTCTCCCTGGATACGATTTCTCCTATATCATCCAAAGGCTCATTCTGGTGATAGGGGAGGCGGCCGTGCCGACTTTCTTCGTCATCTCCGGGTATTTGCTATTCGCCAAATTCACGTTGAAGGGCTATTCGAAGATGCTTCTAGGGAAGGTCTTCTCCTTGGTCATTCCCTATTTCTTTTGGAGCGTGCTAGCTTTGCTAGTGATGCAGATCGCCCTTCCTTTGTCGCAGGGAAAACCGATCGAACTCACCTTCAAATCGGTTGTCATCGATATCCTTTTGGCTAACGAATACCCGCATCTATGGTTCGTCAGGCCATTGCTCGTCTTCTTCATTTGCTCGCCTTTGCTCTATTTCGTCTTCAAGTATTTGAGGAAGTGGTGCATCTTCATCCCCGTGGTTTTGTTCTTCGTCTACATGTTCTTTAGGCCCTATTTCGGGGGAATCTTGCTTTGGATTCCCTTCTTCTTCGTCGGAGCCTATTTGTCCTACTTCAAGATCCCCATCATGAACAAATTCCGACCGAGGCTATTCGGGGGTATTGCCATCGCTGTCTTGGTTGGCCTTTCGGTTTTGTTTACCTTGACCCACGCGCAATACGAGGACTATGGCTTCTATTGCTACCGCTTCGCCGCGCCCGCTTTGGTGTGGCTATCTCTAGACGTGATGACCTCCCTATTTGAGAAGGAAAGCGTGAGAAATGTCTTTAAGACATCCGCGTTCATCTTCTTCGCGCATCTAGGCATCGTGAATGGGCTCAAGCTCGCTCTTCAGGGGGGAATCCCCGCGAATTCCAATTACAACATGGCGATTTTGTTCTTCCTGACGCTTGTCCTTTCCTGTGCGATCGTCATCCCGCTAGGCTATGTGCTAAGAAGATTCGCCCGCCCCGTCTATCGGCTCCTCGGCGGAAGATAAGGAAACATCCTTACTTTCGAAGGACTGGTGCTTTTTGCTTAAATACATATGAACCTATGAAAGGGTGTTTTATGAAGGTAATCGCGATCAACGGCAGCCCCCGCAAAAACTTCAATACCGCCAAGACCCTGAATTAAGGAAAAAAGATGCTTACCGTATTGATTCGATATAAAGGGAAAGAGGATGCCGCCAAAAGGTTCGTGGAGGAGATGATTTCTAGCGGCATCGTCAGCGACATCCGTAACGAAGAGGGCAACCTCCGTTACGAGTATTTCTTCCCCTTTGAAGATAGCGAATCGGTTTTGCTCGTGGACTCCTGGGCGAGCCAGGAAGCTCTCGATAGGCATCACGAGCTTCCCTTAATGGGAAAAATCAAAGAACTCAGGGAGAAATATGACCTCCACATGGAAGTGGAGAAATATGGAAGCCTCCATGACGAAAAGGACGAGAAGTACATCCGGAGATAAGACAATGAAGACAAGGTTCTTTTTCCTATTGCCAGCTCTGCTTCTATCGGGGTGCACTTCGAGTGGGGTATCCTCTTCAAAGGAAGAAAGCAAGAAAAGTGGGAGCGTGGAAACGACAATGAAACTATCAATCGACGGAAAAGAACTTAAAGTTGCGCCTGGGAGAGCAACGACTCGGTGAAGGCCATAAAGGAAGCCTTGCCCATCACCATCAACATGAACGAATTCGGCGGCTTCGAGCAAACCGGGCCTCTTGGCTTCTCGGTCACTAGAAGCGACACCCAGATGGACGTTGTCCCTGGCGACATCGTTCTCTATGGCGGGAACGCCATCTCAGTGTTCTATAACGAAAGCGCTTGGACCTATACACACCTTGGTCACATCGACCTAAGTCAGGAAGAACTAATCGCCTTACTCAAAAAACCATCCGTCACATTCACTTTGAAAGGAGAATAACCAATGAAAAAAGTGTTGATCATCTCGACTAGCGTCAGGCCTGGAAGCAATTCCGAAGCGCTGGCCCACGAATTCGAAAAAGGAGCAAAAGAAGCGGGAAATGCGGTGGAATTCGTGTCTTTGAAGGACAAAAAGATCGCGTTTTGCCGCGGCTGCTTCGCTTGTCAGAAGCTCCATAAATGCGTCATCAACGACGACGCGAACGCGATCGCGGACAAGATCTGCGAAAGCGAGGTCATCGTCTGGGCGACCCCCATTTACTACTACGAGATGTCCGGCCAAATGAAGACCCTGATCGATAGGGCCAACTCCCTTTATTCCAGGGACTACAAATTCAAGGAGGTCTATCTCCTCGCCGTGGCCCAGGAAGACGAAGAATACACCCCCAAGAAGGCCATCAATGGCCTCCAAGGCTGGATCGATTGCTTCGATGGCGTCGAACTCAAGGGAACCTTGTTCGCCGGCGGATATAACGATCCTAACGAAATCGCGGGCAGCGAAAAGCTTCGCGAAGCCTACGAGTTAGGCAAGAGCATCTAAACGTCCTCAATCCGTTAATGCGTTGATGTCCATGTCCAAGACGATGGACTTGTCTTTGATTTCCTCGGGGATGTGGTTCACCCCTTTGTTGATGCACACGTAAGTGGCGTTTTTGAAATGATAAGCCATCCTCATGAACGGGTATTTGATGATGCCTGGGGTGTTCCAACCAACGCCTAGTTCGAGAAGCAGGATCTTCTTATCCTGGTTTTCGCGTACAAAACGTTCGTATCTAGAGGCTGCCTCATGCCATCCTTCGTCTTCCACGAAGGTGTCATCGCTTCTAAGGTTCATTGCCATCTCTTCGCCGCAGACGGGGCATCTTGGGATTAGGGAAGAGGGAATCAAACCGTCTTTGAGTGAGCCGACCATTTCCATGATTTGCTTTTGGTTATCATAGGTTTTCGTGTGGCACGGCTTGGAACATTGGAAAAGACCGTAATCGCCTTGGGTATAAAAGAGCCTTTCCTTTGGAAAACCGGCGAGTTGGAACTGGTGGTCGACGTTTGTGGTGAGCACGAAGAAGTTCTTGTCCTTAAACACCTCGAAAAGCTTTTTGTATAAGGGCTTTGCCCCTTCTTTGTATCTTTGTAGATACACGAAGCGACACCAATAACCCCATTTTTCCTCGGGGGTTAGGAAGGGGTGGAAGCCAGCGTGGTACATGTCGGTGTAACCATATTTGTCATGGATGTCGGGGAAATTATCCAAAAAGTATTGCCCGCCGTATTCAAATCTCGCCGCGGTCGATAAACCCGCGCCGGCGCCGATGAGGATTGCGTCGGCTTCCTCAATGAGTTTTTTGATTCTTTCGATTTCTTCCATGGTTAAAACAATGTGATCCTTTTGTCGAGGAAGGATTCCTGCTTGGCCTCCCTGATTTTGTCACCGTCTTTGACTTGGCCCAAAAGCAAAGGCGAATCGTCATCGTGCTCGGCGTAGTTTTTCCTAATCGTGGCCTCGCTGCCGTTGGCGTAGCAGTATTTGCATAGATGCAAACAAGAGTTATAGGCGCCGATGTCGTTGGAAAGATAACAGGCACAGAAGCTCTTCCTGGCCTCCATCTTCTGCTTGATGTCCAATTTGGCGTCGATGCTCCGCTCATAATCCTTCACTCTCATGCAACCATCGATGTCCACCCCATATTCGCCAAGCCATTTTTCTTTGGAGCATAGTCTTAATTCCATGCTGTGTTCTTTGGCGATTTCCTGGAATGCCTTGGTGATTTCGATTTTGGTTTGGTCGTCGCAATCTTTGAGCTCTGGATGATTCTTTTCTAGCTTTGGGTAAATATCGAGGAAGCCAAATGCGACCAGGGTGGTCTTGCCATCGAGCTCCTCCGCGATATGGCGGAATGTCTTGATGTGATATTCCTTCGTGTATGTGCCGCTAACGATGATGGGAGTGTATCTCCAACCAACCGCGTTTTTGCCGACCTTATCCGATAGGTATTTGAAATCCTCAATCGCCTGTTCGATCGAAGGAACGTTTGGCTCCAGGTCTTTTCCAAAGCCCGTGATGGAGACATACCAGAATTGCCCAAAAGGCTTTAACTCGTCCAAGTAGGGGAACATTGGCCTAGGGTTCTTGGTGCAGAATCCGATGACGTCCACGACATCGGGGTTGAGCAAAAACTTGGTGACGAGGTTTGGATAGTAGGGGTTCCTCACCAAAACGTAGCCTTCCCTGATTCGGTTCATGAACCACTTGGAATAGAAGGCGGGGATGTCGGTTCTTTGACCCGTGTTGATGATCATAATCCCGCCTCCTTCATCGCAAGTTGATACGTCTGGTAATCGGATGGGCTAAAGACGTCGAAGATGACTCTTTTGACGTTTTTGCTTCCTTTTTCCAGGAAGGAAGTCACGGAATTGATGGCGATTTTGCTGGCTTTTTCGATGGGAAATCCGAAAATCCCCGTCGATAACGAACAGAAGGCGATGGATTCAAGTTTCATCTCTTCCGCTTTCCTAAGGCACGACAAGTAACAGCTAGCGAGGTCCCTTTCGTCCATCGGCGTTCCCGAGTAGACCGGTCCAACCGTATGGAAGATATATTGGCTAGGGAGGTTATAGGCTAAGGATACTTTGACTTGTCCATTAGGCTCGTCGTGGCCTTGCTCCGCCATGACCTTCATCATGTCCCTGCGCACCTGCAAACCCGCGAAGGAATGGATCGCGTTGTCGATACAGTGGTGGCCTGGGACGAAGCAGCCTAGCATTTTGGAATTGCACGCGTTAACGATGGCGTCCGCTTTGAAAAGGGTGATGTCGCCTTGATATAGCGAGACGCCTTCGGGGAAGGAGGAGACATCCACGACCTTCTTTCGGGAAAGGATGCCCTGAAGAACGGCGTCTTGTCTACGATAGAACTCATCGCTAAGATCGACCGGCATCGTGATGTTCGTAAGCGCTCGAAAAGAAGCTTCTTTGTCGGAACCGAGGTCTCCCTCGATGCGATTAACCCCTTTTAGGTATTCGATGCACCATTCGATGTCGGTCATGAGTTTCTCCCACGAACCTTTTTAACACAAAAGTGCGGAAAGCGCACAAAAGAAGCTCGGAGAAATGCGGACGGCGAAAAATGCGATGGCGGAACGAATATCTTAAGGCTGCTTGTCGGGATTGACGCGAAGCAGGGGGATGATCTTTTTGACGAACCAGTTGGAGACGGGCATGCGCCTCATATAGCCGTCGAGACGCTGAATCTCCTTCATCTCGTCCTCGGTGAGTTCGAAGTCGAAGAGAGCAATGTTCTCGTCGATGTGACTCGGGGTCTTCGAACCGGGGATGACGCCGTATCCGGATTGGACGTGCCAGCGGAGGATAATTTGCGCGGGCGATTTCTTGTATTTCTTAGCGAGCTTAACGAAGATGGGCTCTTCTTGTAGGCCCTGCTTGCCTTGGCATAGGGGGAACCAGGATTGGAGGAGGATGCCCTCTTTGTCCAAGAGTTGCTTGAGCTCCCTTTGCTGGCAGTAGGGGTGGCATTCCACGGTCAATAGGACGGGTTTGATCCTCGCGTTCTTAAGAACCTTATCGAGGTCCTTGCCATAGAAATTGGAAAGGCCGATCGCCTTGACCTTGCCTTCATCCACGGCTTCTTCAAATGCCTTGTAGGCCTCCATGTATTTCCCGGCGGGCTGATGGAGGATCAACAAGTCGATATAGTCGAGGCCAAGGCGGGCCAAGGTGGCGTCGATCGCCTTTTTGCATTTCTTGTATTTGAAGTCGTTAGGCCAGATCTTGGAGGTGATGAATAGTTCTTCTCTCTTCCTCCCCGAGTTCTTGATGCCCCTAGCGATCGCCTTCTCGTTCATGTAGACGTTGGCGGTGTCGATGAGGTCATAGCCATGGGTCAAGGCGTATTCGACCGCCTTCTCGCAGGGCTCGGGTTTGATGAGGTAGGTGCCTAGGCCAACCTGAGGCATCTTCATGCCGTTATTGAGGGTAACGATGTTCATAATTGCTTCCTTTTAGGGCGAAAGGGCCGCAAAACCCCTTCGTTTTATTTCCTTCCGGCTCTCTTTTTCTTGCGAGCGATTTGCTTTTCCTCGGAGGAGTCACCGGTCGGGTTGACGACGGAGTAGCCGATGTTGGTAAGGTGGTCGGCGATACGTTCTAGCTCGACGATGAGGGAGGAGATGTAAGGGGTCATCTTCTGCGAGCATTCGTCTTTTAGGACCCTCTCGTAATGGGCGTCGTAGAAGTCCTGCTTCAGCTTATGGACGTTGGCTTCCTTCTCCCTAAGGAAGGAGAGGGATTTGTTGTCTTTGTTGAGGTAGGCTTCCCTGGCGACTTCGAACATCGCGCGGAGTTCTCCGTCCATCTGCTTGATTTCCGTTTTCGCGGCCTCGGAGAAGGCGAGGTCTTCCTGGGCCAAAGAATCCGCGGCCTCGGAGAAGTTGAAGCCGTGGTCGCCGATACGTTCGATGTCGTTGATGACGTGGAAGTGGGCGCCAATCTTGGTCTCCTCGCTTTCGGGGGTCAAAGGGGCGAGCTTGATGAGGAAGTCGGTGATTCTGGAGTTAAGGTAGTCGATCTGCTTCTCGGTGAGGGAGATTTCCTTATCCTTCTCTTTGGTGTATTCGAGGATTTTGCCTAAGCCAGCGACGTAGTTCTTATGCGCCAAATCGAACATGTGGACGATCTCAAGACGGGTTTGCATCAAGGCGACTTCGGGGGACTTAAGCAATTTGTCGTCGATATATTGGACCGCGGAGGCCGCATCGGCGCTTTCCTTGTCCTTGATGAGTTTGGTGGAAAGACGGATGGAAGGCTTAAGAAGAGGCAATAGAAGCGGCATGAAGATGATGTTGTAGAGCACCGTGAACATGGCGAGGGGGAACGCGTCCGAGCCGTTGATCGCCATCAGGTGGAGGAAATTCACGATTGGGGTCTCCGCCACCCAAAGGATGACCATGGCCACGATGGAGGTCAAAGCCCTCAAGGCGAAGGCGATGACCGCCGTCCTCTTGCCCTCGACGTTGCCGTTGACCGAGGAAAGGAGCGTAGTGGTGACGGTTCCAAGGGTCGCGCCTAAGGCGATGTATAGGCCAGAGCCTAAGGGCAAGGCGCCGCCGCTAATCATGGCGATGACGATGCCGGTGACGGCGGAACTAGACTGGGCGATGATCGCTAGGACCACGCCGATGAGGAATAGCAGCGGCGGGAAGTTGATCGAGGAGAACATCGATTTGCAGAACGCGCTGATGTCGGCGTTGGCAAACGCGTCCTTCATGACGGCTAGGCCAAAGAAGAGCAAGCCTAAGCCACACAAAATCTCGCCGATCGATCTCACTTTCTCCTGCGATAAGAACATCATGAGGGTGCCGACGAAGGCGAACAAAAGCAAATAGACCGAGATGGAAAGGGAGGAGAAGGAGGCCAGGATGCCCGTGATGGTCGTTCCGATATAGCCTCCGAGCATGATGGAGAGGCCTTGGAACATCTCCATGACGCCGGCGTTGATGAAGCCGATGACGAGGGCGCTCGTCGCGTCGCTAGACTGGATTAGGATCGTGATGAGCAGGCCGATGCCCATGCCCAAAAAGGGATTGTGCTGGGTTTTCTTAAAGAAACGCTTCAACCCTTTGCCGGCGATTTTCTTCAAGCCGCCGGACATGAAGTGCATGCCAACGAGCAAGACGGAAACGCCTACGAGAAGGTAGACGATGTCCCTTATGAGTTCGTTCATAACGTTAAGATTATATAAATAATACGGGGAATGTTGTATTTGGTTTTACCAAGCCTATTCCCGTTTTTGGGATTTAACACCTCAAAGTTTGGGATGAAGCTGGTTTTCGGATAAGGTTATTAACTTTGTTAATAAAATATTTGAAAACCTTTTTCTTTTGGGCTATAATAATGGGGTGTTAGGGTGTTAAGAACGAAAAGGAGCCCCGTTATGTCGTTCTTCGTCAAAAAATCCGTGCCCTCCAAGAAGGGCGTCTACCTGCAGATCTACGAGTCGTTCTACGTCCCCGGCAAGGGCAAGAGGAACAGATCCTACAAGGCGCTCGGCTACGTCTCGGACCTGAAGGCCAAGGGGATCGCCGACCCGATTGCCTGGGCCCAGGGGCAGATCGACGAGCTGAACGAGGCCCAGGGCGCGAGGAAGGACGCGCAGATCGGCGACTCGTCGACGTCCAAGAACGCGGGCTATTTCCTGGCAAAGGCCGTGTTCGACGCCTTGGGAAAAGGCATGGACCGTGACCTGAACATCGTCGCACGCCTGCACAAATCGCAGTACGACTTCGCGACGTTCCTCAAGACGCTGACCTACGCCCAGATCGTCGAGCCGGGCAGCAAGCTGAAGGCCTTCCGCGACGTCATACCCAACCTCTACGGGGCCGAATCCTACACCTATGACCAGATACTCGACGGGGTCAACTTCATAGGGAAGGACTTCCATAAGTACGTCGAGGTGCTGAACCACTTCATCGCGAAGAAATGGGAAAGGCGGCTCGGGGTCGGCTATTTTGACTGCACCAACTACTACTTCGAGATCGACGGTGAGGACGAATGGAGGAGGAAGGGGCCCTCAAAGGAAGGGCGGCACGACCCGATCATCGGGCAGTCGCTGCTCCTTGACGCGGACATGGTCCCCCTGGACATGGAGCTCTACCCGGGCAACGAGTCCGAGAAGCCCTACCTTAGGCAGAGGATCGAGGACATGAAGTCCCGAAACGGCGTGACGGGGCGCGTCATCCAGGTCGCCGACAAGGGCCTGAACTGCGCCAGGAACGTATACGCCGCGGTGAAGGAGGCGGACGACGGCTACATATTCTCCAAATCCGTCCATGGGAAGAACCTGAGCGAAGCGGAGAAGAAGTGGGTCCTTTTGGCCGACGAGGAAGCCAACAAGTGGCACGACGTCAGGGACGAAAGGGGCAAGCTGAGATACCGCTACAAGGAATGCGTCGACGATTTCGCCTACAAATGCCGGATCGATCCGGGCGACGAGAGGGAAACCGAGTTCTCCGTCAGGGAGAAGAGGATCGTCACCTACAATCCCTCCCTTGCCGCGAAGCAGAGGAGGGAGATCGCGAGGATGGTCGAGCGTTTGCAAAGCAAAGTCACCTATAAGGAGGTCGTCCGCGAAGAGCTCGGCGAATCCGTGAAATACGTCAAGCTGAAGGCGGCGACCGTCGAGGGCGAGAAGGTCAGGATCGCCGCGTCCCTCGACCGGGAAAGGATCGACGAGGACCTCTCCTACGCGGGATACAACCTGCTGGTGACGAGCGAAGTGGACGCCGACGCCAAGGAAATATACCGCGCCTACCACAACCTATGGAGGATCGAGCATTCCTTCAGGGTGATGAAGACGTGCCTGGAGGCCAGGCCGGTCTACGTGTCCGACCCGAACACCATATTCGGGCACTTCCTCGTCGTCTACTACGCGCTGACGGTGATGAGGCTGCTCGAGCTCAAGGCCTTCGGGGACAAACTGCCCATCGAGCAGCTCTTCGACTTCATCCGCGGGTACAACGTCACCGAGACGCGCGAAGGCGGCTTCGTCAACAACGCGACCGACACGCCGACCTACCGGGCCATAAAGGAAAAGCTAGGGCTTTCCAAGCTGGGCAACGTATACCTGTCGAAAAAGGATCTGGACAACCTGTTCAAGACGGAGTTTTAACACCCCAAAACGGGGGTGAATCCCAAATTCAGGTTATATAAATAATACGGGGAATGTTGTATTTGGTTTTACCAAGCCTATTCCTTCTCCTTAACCGGTGAGGCGAAGTCCATCATCGCCTGGTTCACGCGGATCGATTCGGGCAGGTTGACCGCCAGAACGTTATGGACGTGGGCGATCCTTTTGTCCTCGCTCTGGATATCGACGAATTTGATTTCCTTGCCAAGTTTCCTGCA
>Ga0256404_1008937_pt1 | contig 14683 bp, 16 predicted proteins | sample RumenRJG_01DNA_FD_185990 | JGI IMG/M metagenome (GOLD analysis project Ga0256404, IMG submission 185990) | Bovine rumen microbial communities from Lethbridge, Alberta, Canada - RJG_01 | ecosystem: Host-associated > Mammals > Digestive system > Stomach > Rumen | place: Canada: Alberta | collected...
AAAACCGTGGCTTCACATTGACATGGCGCCCGTGACCTATGTCGGCGAAGCCCAGCCGTGGTGCGACAAGGGAGCAACAGGCTACGGCGCGTCGCTGCTGTACCATCTGCTCAAGGTCATCAGCAAAAAGTAAAAAGCAGCATCACAGAGGGAAAAGACCGCCTCCGGCGGTCTTTTCCCTCTTTTTGCCGCAGCCTGCCGGAGCTGCGCTATAATAAAGCCGGATATGCAGAAAGAAAACACGCGGGAGGCGGAACATATGGATCTAAAACAGAAAATTTCAGAAGCAGTGGAAAAGCTGGCTCCGGAACTGATCACTCTCAGCCATGAGATTCACGATCACCCCGAAATCGGGCTGCAGGAACATCAGGCCGTGGCATGGCAGAAGGAAATCCTTGAGAAGTACGGCTTCACGTTTGAAAGCCCGTTCTGCGGCATGGACACTGCTTACCGGGCCAGCAGAGGCACAGTTGGCAAAGGCCCGCAGATCGGCATTCTCGCCGAATACGATGCGCTGAAAGGGCTGGGACACGGTTGCGGACACAATGTAATCTGCGCTTCGTCAGTCGGCGCTGCCATTGCGCTTTCTCAGGCTCTTGAAGGCGAAAAAGCCGCCGTGATTCTGTTCGGCACGCCTGCCGAGGAAACTGTGGGCGGAAAAATCCCCATGGCTGATGCGCGGGTTTTTGATCATCTTGACTGCGCGATGATGATGCACCCCACTGCTGAGGAAAACCTTGTCGGCGTGGGCAGTCTGGCTGTTACCGACATTTATGTTGATTTTACCGGAAAGCCTGCCCATTCCTCCAAGCCGGCGAGCGGAATCAACGCGCTGACGTCGGCCATTGCTCTGTTCAACGCTGTCAATGCGCAGCTTCACCTGTGGCCCAACAAGAGCAAGATCAACGGCATCATCACTGAAGGCGGCACGGCGCCGAACATCATTCCCGGCTTCTGTCACTGTGAATTCTCCATGCGTGCTGAAAAAATGAACCAGCTTCTGCCCATGTACGATGACTTTGAGCGGCTTGCCAAAGCTGCGGCGGCCATGACCGGGGCAAAACTGAAAATCAGCCATTCGCCGTTCTGCGCGGAACGCTACATGAACCGTCCGCTTGACGAAGCATTTAAGGCCAACATGGAACGTCTCGGCGAGCCCATGAAATGGCCTGACCCGAACCGTATGACGGGTTCGTCTGACGTCGGTGCCGTTTCGTTGCGCACCCCGTCAATCCACGCTTACCTGTCGCTGCACGCTCCCGGTGTTGCCGGGCATACTCCCGAACTCTGCGCCGCCGCTGCGTCAAAGCGGGCCGACCAGGTCGTGCTGCTGGCCGCGAAAGGCCTTGCCATGACCGGAGCTGATGTGTTCCAGTCAGAAGAACTCCGGAAGGCCATGCGCGAGGATTTTGAGAAAAACGCTGTGCCGAACAGGTGCTGAAACAAAGATCAGTTTTTCCGCCGGTTCTGAAAAACTGCAGGACAGAATTAATTGGTCAGTATAAGTTAATATTTTTAAACACGTTTTATAATTGAAAAACGCCGCGCAGAGCGTTTTCACAGGAGGCAGCCATCAATGCGCTTTGTACATCCTGATTTTAAAGGCAGGAATGCCGGGCACTACTCCCCGGGCGTCATCTCAAACGGCATGCTCTATGTTTCCGGACAGCTTTCCCTTGATATGGACACACGCAGGCCGGCCGGGGGCGGCGTGCGCGAACACACACTCCAGGCCCTGAAGAACGTCGAGCGGGTGCTTGCTGCTGCCGGTCTCACGCGCACCAGTGTCGTTCAGTGCCGTATTTACATCACCGACGTAAACAGCTGGGGTGACGTCAACGACGTGTACAGTGAATTCTTCGGCGAGCATCGGCCGGCCCGCATCATCGTGCCTGTGCCGGCGCTGCATTTCGGCTGTCTTGTGGAAATCGAGGCAGTCGCTGAGATGAATCAGCCGTGACCTCAGGTTACGGCTGACAGGGGAGGGAACAACATGAACGTCAGAAGTCCCTACAGTTTTCTCGACACGCCCGCGCTGTTGATCGATGCCGGCCGCCTTGCCGCAAACATCACTGCCATGCAGCGCCGGGCCGGTGCTCTGGGCGTGAAACTGCGTCCGCACACCAAGACGCACAAGATGCCTGAGATTGCCAGAATGCAGCTTGATGCCGGTGCCGTCGGCATCACCGTGGCCAAGGTCGGTGAAGCAGAAGCCATGGCAGCCGCCGGTCTGCATGACATTTTTATTGCCAATGAAATCATCGGTGCGGCCAAATGGGACCGCATCATCGCCCTCGCGCCGGCGGCGCGCGTGATCTTCGGCGCGGACAGTGCCGAAGCCGTCAGAATGATCGAGGCGCATTTTGCCTCCCGCGGCGCCCGGGCTGAAATCAGGGTTGAAATTGAGACTGGAGAAAACCGTTCCGGCGTCACCTGTGACGATGATTTCCTGCGTCTGCTGGCGGCGCTGAAAGAAGCGCCGCACATCAGGCTGGAGGGCATTTTCTCCCATGAAGGGCACAGCTACAGCGCTCATGACGCCGCGGACTGCCAGCGGCTGTTTGAGGAAGCCCAGCGCATCACGCTGCACTATGCGCAGCTGGCGCGCAGTCAGGGCTTCGGCGTGGAGAGTGTCAGCGTCGGCTCAACGCCTTCCATCATGCACAGCGAAAAACTGCTGCCTGGCATCACCGAACTGCGTCCGGGCACGTACGCGCTGATGGATGCCGGACAGAGTGCCGGCATCGGCACTTATGAATACTGCGCTGCCACAGTGCTGGCCACAGTTATCAGCAAACCCGCGGACAGGCGCGTTATCTGTGACGCCGGCGCCAAGGCGCTGACCAAGGAATCCCGCGGCCCCGGTCTGTGCCATACCGAAGGATTCGGCATTATCAGGGGAAGCGGCGGCGTACATGTCACTAAACTCTACGATGAACATACTGTCATTGAGAACAAAGAGCTTCACGACAGCGTGGAGATCGGCGACAAGATCGAGATCATCCCCAACCACATCTGCCCCGTCTGCAACCTCTACGATGAAGCGTACCTTGTTTCAGAAGGCAGGTTCCTGAGAAAGATGAAGATCGCCGGCCGCGGAAGGACGCAGTAAGGCGCAGCAGCAGAAAAATCCCACGGGGCACAAACGTTGCGGCCGTAAAACGAGGAAAATCAAAAAAACAGGGGCTTTCGGACCGACCGCAGAAAGCGGGCGGAACCGAAAGCCCCTGTTTTGTTTCTGGCGAAAATCAGAGCCGTCAGGCGTTCATCTGAGACAGTCTGCCGCACAGCGGCAGAAGCTCTTGCAGCCGTGCCACGATGCGCTTCTGCTCGGCAAGCGGGGGAAGAGGAAAGGGAATCGCGTTTAATGCCGTCTGCACTAAGTGTTTAATAGTACCCCCTTTGCTGTTTCTATCTAAGATTTTCAGCCCTTTGTAACACTCCATAAGTAACTTGAAGTATTCAGAGATTACCTTGCCGTAAAATCTAACTCTGTGGAGGGCGTTTTGATAGTACATTTCGGTATTGCCATATCAGATAGCTGTTTTTCCTGCATCGCACCCTCACAAATTAGCAAATCGCCATACTGTAATTGGTATTTTTCCTTTTCATCTTGTGAAAAAGGAGCTGTTTTTACAGTTGTTAAATTTATACCCGACCAATAAATATTAATGCTGCAAAGATATGGTACCAGATTCCCTGAGTCTGTTTTTTTGTTTAGAGTCTTTCCTAAACTTGTTTGGGCAATTTCTGGCTGAGAGACAGCTCCCTTTCCCTGCCGGTGAGAAAATCGTGCTCGGCAAAGCCGTCGCCGTTGGAGCTGTAGGCAAAGGGGATGTCCATCATGCGGGCGTAGGTCATGGCCTGCTGCAGGCCGTAGGAAACGCTGCGGCTGTTGTCCTTTGCCTCGACAACGGCAATGGGGGTGCTGCTGGTCAGATAAAGGATGTAATCGGCGTACTTCGGCTTTTCCATGACTTCCAGATTGCCGCGGATGTTGATCTTCCCGTCAGTGAGTTTCACTCTCTGCTCCATGGTGATGCTGCCGGTGTTCCATCTGGACTGGATTGCCGGCGTGATGTACTGGAGCTTGATGTCTTCTTCAGACATCTGCTTTTTGCTGAGAATGTTGTCCATGGGCTGTCTCCGCTTTCTTTCAGGATGTTTTCCGGCCTGGCGGCCTGCAGTTCCATTATATAAACTTCCAATAATGGCATTTCCCGAATAAACTTTGCTGCATTCGAGCCCTGTTTTGTGCTTCAGACGCACAGTCTGCCCGGCGCTGGCGTTCTGCCCTGAATCCTGAAGCTGGCGCTGCCGGCGGAAAATGGGTATAATACTATAGTTAGGTAAAACTAATTTTAAAATCAGGAAGATGGTGCCATGATTCGCAGGTTCAGCAGTGCTTTTCTTTCGTGCATGTATGGTCTGGGGCTGTGGCTGTCAGCGGTGCTGTGCGACTTTCTTCATGCGAAATGGACTGCACGCGGGCGCAGGTCTGCGCGGTGAGTCCCGCGCGGAAAGCGGCTTTCTCAGGAAGGCTGAATGTTCAGAACCTGGCGCGCAAAAAAACGGGGAGCAGCCATAACGGCTGCTCCCCGGCGTTTTTCAGGACAGACTTGTTTAGAACGTAAGCAGGGTGCGGAAGCGGATGATGTCGCCCTTTTCAAACACACCAGGCAGGTTGTCGCCGGTATCAAGACGGTTCCAGGCCAGTTCGAAGTACAGGCTGGGCGTGTACTGATAGCCGATGCCCACTGCAAAATCAGACGCATTGTCATATCCGTCGGGATCATAGTAGACATAGCGTTCAAAGGTGTTCCACTTCTCTGTCCACTGCTGCTTCAGGGCGAAGAACAGCACGTCCATCTCAGGCAGCTCGGTGAGGCTGTAGGCATCGATGATCTCATCGACATAATCTGCGGTGCTCGCGTGGAACGCATAGGGCAGGTTTTCAGTGATAAAGCCCTGGTCGAACTTCGCGTACTCTGCCCACAGGGAGGTGAACTTCAGTGCCTCCTGATCGATCGCGAGGATCACTTTCCAGGCGTTGGGATCGTCGTCAAGCTCGCGGTCAATATCCTCCCAGTAGTAAGCGCCTTTCACCTCAAAGCCTCTGCCGAACTTGAATCCTGCACCGATCCAGTACGACTTGAACTCACCAGCACCGACAAGAGCATTTTCGCCGGGTTTGGAGATGTACATATTGCCGCTCAGCCAGGCCTTCTCGCTGAAGTTGAGCTTCAGGCGGGCGCCGTAATACTCGCCGCTTTCATTGGGTTCATACACGGTCACGCCGTCATCTCCGACGTTGGACGCGGCAAATCCGCTGATCTGCCACATGCCGAAATCCTGCGTCAGCTGGGCGCCGCGGTACGGCAGACCCTGGAAGAACCCGGCATCTTCGTTCTGATCGTAATACAGTCCGTCATCGCCCTCATAGTCGATGTCAAACTGTCCAATGTTGGCGGTGAGCCCTTTCAGGCCGAGGAAATCCTCTGCGGTCAGATAGAAACGGTCAAAGCCCCCGTCGCCATATTCGGCATCAAAGGCAACGCCGCTTGCAAGGTTACGGTGCAGGAACAGTCGGGCACTGTCAAAATCCCATCCGTGAGAATCATCAATATTGTCAAAATCCTTGTCAAAGCTGTTGTAATCGAACTGCATTTCGCCGCTGATATTCCATCCGCCAAGGCCCTTCTCAAGATAGCTCAGACGGCTGTCAAATCCGTCAACCTTGACGCCAAGTGCTTCAAGCTCAGGCTGGAACTCAACCACAAGTGCCTTCAGCTTCTCAAGATCGGCGCCGGTCAGTCCCGCGTTCATCATGCGGGCCACCATGGTCGCAATTTCATAGCGGGTCATAGCGCGGCTGCCCTTGAAGGTGCCATTGGGATAACCTTCAAGAACGCCCTTCGACGCCAGCTCTTCGACGGCGTCATAGGCCCAGTGGTTCATCGGCACATCGCTGAACGGGTTCGCAGCGAAGGCCGGGGCTGCCACGGCGACGAGCGACGCAGCGGCCACGACGGCAAGCATTTTCTTCATGCTCATGTGAAAACTCCTCCTTGTTGAAGTTTTCTGCTTCGGACAGAGAACACCCGCCGGGAGTTTCCACGTTTCCTCACCGTGGTCTTCCCTGGGCGGAGCAGATTTTTTCTGCGCGGACAGGTGTGCAGAAGAGTTAGTGTTAATTAACTCATTCTTATTATAGTTAGTGCATACTAACTAATCAAGCAAAAATTCTTAAACTGATAATATAAAACTCAAGAAAAATAAAGATATTTAAACAAGCGCCGGCAGATAAGTGTTTTCGTGTGGAAAATAGTTCAGGCGAGCTTTTCCTGCACGGCAGTAAGAATTTTTCTGAGAGCTTCTGTCTGTCCGGGCAAATCGGGGGTCTGTTCAATTTCAGCCAGACTGTTCAGGCAGGGCAGCAGCGGCAGAAGGCGCTCCGCAGTCAGCACGCCGGGGTCGTAGGTTATCAGCAGGCTTCCTGTCAGCCCGTTAGCTGCTGCTTCTCTGATTCCCCTGATGTCCTGGAAAGCGCTGAGGATGACCCGCCGCAGTTCTCTGTTTCTGATGAGGGAACTGCGCAGCCTGATCCGGCCGGGTATAAAACTTTCAATGATGCTCATTGCATTATTCCTCCTCTTCTGCGCTGACGGGAATCATGCTGTACAGGCTGATTCCCAGCGTGAATGAATTATGAAACAGTGCGGATACGGCCGGGCTCAGCAACCCTGAAATTCCCATCATGATAATTGCTGAGTTGACGCCGACTACAGCGTGGTAATTGCGCCTGATTTTCTCCATTGAGAGGACGCTCAGCCGGCGTGCGTAGGGCAGCATGCCGATCCCGCGGTACAGCACAACATCAGCCACTTCCTGTGCAATGTCCGTAGCACTGCTCATTGAAATGCCCACGTCGGCGGCTGCCAGTGAAGGGCTGTCATTGATGCCGTCGCCGACCATAGCTGTTTTTGCGCCGTCGGCCTTTAACTGTCTGATGCAGCGGATTTTATCAGTGGGCAGCAGTTCTGCGCGGCAGTGATCGACGCCCAGCTGCCGGGCGATGTAATCCGCGGTGTGTCTGTTATCTCCGGTCAGCATAATGATGTCTCTGACGCCCTCTTTGCGCAAGCCTGAAATAACTTCCGCTGCTTCGGGACGCAGTGAATCTTCGATGAAGATGACTCCTGCCAGCCGTTCGCCCAGTGCCAGATAAAGCGCCGTACCGCCCCGGGCCTGTTCTCCGATAGATTTCAGCAGCCCCGGGGTACAGGGAATATGTTCATCCTCAAAGATGAAATGCGCACTGCCGATCAGGGCCTGCTGTCCGTGCAGAGTGGAACGGATGCCGTGAGCTACGACATATTGAAGTTCATCGTGCTCTTCGCGGTGTTTCAGCCCTTCTTTTTCAGCTTGTTTCACCACGGCCCGGGCCAGCGAGTGAGGAAAATGTTCCTCGAGGCAGGCGGCGATTCTAAGGACCTGGTTCCGTTCAAAACCCGGCATGGGCAGAACGCTGCGGACTGTCGGCTGGGAAACTGTCAGCGTTCCGGTTTTGTCAAAGACCATTGTGTCGACTGAACTCAGAGCCTCAAGGTACTTGCCGCCCTTGATCAGTACGCCGTGCCTTACGCCTTCGGACATGGAAGTCAGAATGGTCAGTGGTGTTGCCAGTTTGATGGCGCATGAATAATCAGCCATCAGTGCCGATGAGGCGCGGCGCACATCGCGCGTGAACAGCCACACAAGACCGGCGAGAAGAAAGTTGTAGGGCACCAGTTTGTCAGCCATCTGTTCAGCGCGGGCCTGCACTGCAGCCTTGCGGTTTTCCGACTCATCGATAAGTTTCGCGATCTCATCGATGCGGGTGCTGCCTGAAAGTGCCAGAACTCTGACAGCAATTTCGCCTTCCTCGAGTGTGGTGCCGGCGTAAACAATCTGTCCCTTCCGGCGCAGCACCGGTTCTGATTCGCCGGTCATTGAGGCCTGGTTGACTGATGCCTCTCCGTTTATGACAATGCCGTCAGCGGGGATCATGCTGCCCTGTCGGACAATAACGCAGTCGCCCTTTCTCAGCAGTTTTACTGGAATTTCATGTTCTGTGCCGCTGTCGTCGCGCACCCATACTGAATCAATGTGCAGCTGCAGGCTTTCAGAAAGGTTTTCGCGGGAACGGCGGTGCGTCCACTCCTCAAGATCATCGCCGAGGCGGAGAAGGTACATTACGGCCGAGGCAGTGCGAAAGTCATTCTGCAGAAGCGACGAAGCGATAGCTGTGCCGTCCAGGACTGCTACGTTGAGACGGTGTTCCGCAAACAGGTTTTCTATGGCTCTGCAGAAAAAGGGCAGTGCACGGCAGAACGTCAGCGCATTGCGCAGCGGCATGGGGAAAAAAGAGCGGATCAGAATCCGCCGCAGTGTCGAGAGAATAATTTCGGCAATGCCGTTGTCCCTTTCAGCGATTTCCGGCAGTGATGCGGCGATATCAGCATAGAAATCCCGTGTCAGTGCCTTTATAGTCAGGAGCAGCGTTTCGCGCCGTGAAGGATCGAAAAAAACAAGAATGCTGCCGGTGCGCCAGCACGTGGTAACAGATCTTATTCCCGGCTGCGTTTTCAACAGTTCGGCAATCACAATCCCTTCAGCGGCGGTAAAGGAGTCGCCTTCAGATACTCTGAAGCGGATGCGTCCCGGCAGTTCATGTGCGATTGTATAGTTCATGTCAGAAAAAATGAAAGCGGAGCAGGACAGCTCCGCTTTTTTCGTTCTCAGCTTCTGACAGAAGCGGTTCTTGCCGCTTTTGCTTCAGCAACCACATCCTGTGCTGATTCCTTGGCGCGTTCAGCCATGGCTGCGACCTTCTCCTGTAGGTCAAGTCCCTTGCTGACAACCGCAACTGCTGCCTTTTTGGCGGCTCCGCTCTGTACGAGCGCATAAGCGCCGGCGCCCACTACAATTCCTGCTGCGAAATAAAGCCATTTGTTTTCCATCCCGCACTTCCTCCTTTTGCCTCTGAAGCAATGTGAAAAGCTTCTTTGGTTAGTTGATTTAAACTAACTTACTATATCACAATTTTTACTCAAGTCAATTGACACTGAGAGAAGTCAGTTTTATTCCGCCGTACCGCTTTGGCAGACCAGACCTGCAGCGGTTCGGCATTTTAGGCGTACGGGGCGAAAATTCCGCTTTCAGCGGTGAAGTAAAACTGCCGGTTTTATAAGCCAGAGAAAAGAGCTGAAAAAAACCGCCCCAGGACAAGCTGAGGCGGTACTGATTTTTATTACGGCATGTTTTTTTGTTTTCCGGCACGTGCGCCTGGCGCGCAAAAAAACGGGGAGCAGCCATAACGGCTGCTCCCCGGCGTTTTTCAGGACGGACTTGTTTAGAACGTAAGCAGGGTGCGGAAGTGATGCGCTGTTATTTCTTCCCGTCTCCTGTTTTTTTCGCGGGCTGTGAGATTCTGCGCAGTACGGTGCAGCGATCCATGATGAACACGGCGTTCTGCGCGGCACCCTTGCGCCACACGCCTTCAATCACCACAAGGCTGCCGGGGGCGCAGAGCTGGCGCACTTCGGGTGCCGTGTCGTCAAAGCAGCACAGAATTGCGGTGCCGCTGCCTTTTTCGGAAAAAAGGCGCATGGACGGCAGGCCGAACTGTTTTCCCAGCGCGCCGGCAATGCCGCGGACCTGAATCACGGCGTTTTCGTAATCAGCCTCGAAAACTGTACGGTTTGAACGATACACCGCTGCGAGGCTGTCCACGTCAAGCGGCGTCCTTGCATATCCCGACTGCAGCGAATCGGCCGTTTCAAAGCTTCCGCGGGGAGCAGGCAGCGACATGGTGATGCCGAGGCTCTTGGCTGCAGCGAGCAGAGCTTTGGCAGGCAGAATGGCTTCTGATGACGGCGTGTCCTGCCAGTATTCCGGGTCGAGCCCCAGAGAACGGATGATCTCGCCCTTTTCGTTGCAGTAGCGGTCATAGCGCCGCTGGTATTTTGAGCCGTCCTCGGAATAGCGCAGGCAGAATTCGTTGTATTTCAGTCCGTTCGGGTCAGCTCCCGGGGCATCTGCCCGGTACTGCTTTTTAAGCAGAGCAATGGTTTTCTGCAGTTCCTCCGGGGAGAAATCCATCCGGATGACAACTGTGATTTTTCCGTCTTCCAGTTTGTAGTCGGTCATTGTGAAGCTGTTTCCGCTGCGCGAAGCGTACAGCTCAACCGGTTCAGCTGCGGACGCCGCAAAACTGCAGAGAACGCCGGCACAGATCAGTAAAAAAACACAGAGTGCTTTTTTCATGTCAACAATCCTTTCTGAACGTAAGAATTAATAAACTCAGTAAATTATATCACCTTGCCGTCATGTGCATTTTCCCGCTGCCGGCGTGGTAAGCACAGCGCCTCCCGCTGACATGCGGGAGGCGCGTTTCTGCACAGTGTCATGCAGGCACAGGCAGTTCAGAGCGCCCTGTGTACGCAGCGCACGACAGCGGCGTAGCTTTCGTCGGAAATGACGTGCTCAATGCGGCATGCATCTTCAGCGGCGGTTTTCTGGCTGACGCCCATGTCTTCAAAGAACTTTGTCAGCACCTTGTGCCGGTCGTAAATGCGTTCGGCGATGGGCCGCCCTTTGTCAGTCAGTGTGATGCGATTGTCCTTGTCAAATTCGATATAGCCGTTTTCACGGAGACGTTTCATGGCGATGCTGACGCTGGGCTTCGTCACGTTCATCTCCGCAGCGATGTCCACAGACCGCGCGTAACCCAGCCTTTCCCGAAGCATAAGAATTTTTTCGAGATAATCTTCCGCAGACTGATGGATTTCCATGAACTCCCCTCGCTTTCTTGAAAAAGTACAGGTACTAAATATTCTGCCATTAAAGGATGTTTTTTTCAAGTGTATTTATGTTGAGTATTTATAAGGAAAAGACGTTTCCATGCCGCGCACCGCAGTGTTCCGAGGGGGGAAATACAGAAACATGCGGCATGGCCTGCGCGGCCGGAAACGTCTTTAAGAGGGGGAGGTTTTACAAACAGAAAACAGTGTTTCAGGAAATCAGCTCAATTTCTGCAGAAGGTCAGCACACCAGCTGTCAATCCGTGAATCGGTAAGCTCCGGCTGATTCTGAACGTCAAGCGCGAGTCCGGCGAACTTCCCGCCGCGGCATACGTCTGAGGAGATGGCGTCATAGCCGCTGACCGGGCCTTCACCGATGATTTCGGCGCCGCATTCAGCTGCGGCATCGCGCAGAGTCACAAGAGCCATACAGAATGTATCAGCAAAGCTTTCGTGGTCGCCGGTTCCGAATACAGCGGCCTTTTTGCCTTTCAGGTTCAGGGCGCGGAATTTTGGAAGAAACGCCTCCCAGTCATCCTGCAGGTCGCCTGCGCCCCAGGTGGACGAGCCGAGTACAAGCACGTCATACTTTTCAAGTTTTTCCGGTGAAACCTCGGCAACGTTCAGACAGTCTGCGTGAAGCTTCTCTGCGATTCTGCCGGCTGCATCGGCTGTTGCGCCGGTCGTGCTTCCGTAAACCACTGCTGTGGACATTTTTTCACCTCCTGACTGCCTTAATAGTTAGCTTACACTAACTATTATATTCACGACTTCGTTCCTGTCAAGCGGCAGATTTAAAATTTCTCGAAAAAATAATAAGTCGGATTAAGCGTTGAAATGACAGTACCTGAATCAAATTTGACCGCTGCAGAATTTTTCCCTGAAGCAGAAAAATTACTGAAAATTGAGATTGACAGCGCAAATATGCCGCTTTAAAATGGTTCCGAATTAGTTAGTTATATATAATTTCAAGAAGGTGAATTCTGTGGAAGTGTTCCGTCATCATGTCTATGAGTTCAAAAAAGGCCTGCGGAACCTGATTCTTCATACGGCTCCTGCGCGCGATGTGCCGGAAATCGTCCGCATCCTGAAGAGCGAAGGCATTGCTTTTCGCCTCGCGCCGCTGAAAAACGGACATGTCAACGTTTTCTTCGGCGATCCTGACTGCATCCGTGTGCTGGAGATCATCGGCCCGAAAAGTCTTGACCGGTACACGCGGGAAGAAGATTTTATCCTGGGAATTATGCTGGGTTACGGCCGGCTGGTGGAGTGCCGCCGGTTCATCGAACTGAGTCAGGAGCAGGCCGCCGATTAGGCGGCCTTATTTTTCTGCCGGCTCGAGGGACTGGAGCGCGGGGGTTCCGTGCCAGACTTTCACCCGGGCGCGGAGCGTTCCCTGTTCCGCCATGTGCTGATATTTCTTGCCGGCGCTGCCGGCGGAAACGTAAAAGCGGCTCAGCGATGTTCCATAGTCCATGCGCACCATGTCCGCCGAGTGTGTCAGCACGGTTCCGGCCAGATAAACGCCGCCCGGCCGCTGCTGCGATGCGGCGGCCGGCACCCAGCAGGCGCCCTGCTGCTGCAGCGAGATGTACCAGCGGGTGTAAGGCGCCGGCGCTGTGGAGCCGGCAAAAAAGCGCAGCGGCACCTGTGCGGCCGGCAGCGAAAGAGCGATATAGTCGCCGCGGAAGTGGTCAGGCGGGTCAACGGTTCTGATTTCAAGCAGGATTTCGCTTCCCAGCCGCGAGATGACCAGCGGCCTGACGGGCAGAAATAACAGGATTGCCAGCGGGAGAAGGGCCGCCAGCACATAGGTTTTCCGTGAAAAGTTTTTATCAGTCATGGTTCCTGCCCTCCTTCCGGCGCCCTGCAGCCGCACGGCGGTGCCGGTCCCACAGGAACCCGGCGGCGAGACACAGAATTCCAAGAGCGGTGAACGCTGCGGCTTTTGACAGGTAGCCGAAGAAATGATCAACGAAATAGCGCAGAACCAGCAGGACGAGAAACATTCCGGCCGCCGCGCTGCCGCGGATCAGGCTGACTGTCAGCGCCGTGGCGGTGAAAAAGGTCGAGGCGCCGGCGCACGCTTTCTGCAGAAGGTGATACGGGTCGTTCATGTCAGAGGGCTCAAAGTTTACCAGCGTAGAATCCCAGATTTCAGGCACCGACAGGGCAATGCCCGCCAGATCGCACAGCGCCGTGCCCCATAATTTCAGAGACGCCCCCCTTTCCGGCAGGCGAACGAACATCAGCAGAACGCCCAGCGCGAAGAACGCCATGAGAACCTGCGCGCCCTTCAGCCAGACGGCTGCGCGGCTGCCAAGGTAAATCAGCGTCAGGAGAATGTTGAAATGAAGCGATGCCTCCTTTCTGCCCGTGCGGCTCCAGACGCACCACAGCGCCGCCGTGAGAAAGCCCGGCAGAATGTACCAGTCCCACAGACTGAGCGGCCTGCTGTGCAGCCAGAACAGCGCTTCGAGGCCGCCGCAGTAGAACAGCCCCAGAGTCTGAGCCAGCAGAAGCTGCCAGCTGTCACAGAACAGCCACGCAGCCGGAAGAAGCCCTGCTGCCCACAGCCCCATGGCAGCCCACCAGTGCCCGCCCTGATGGTACATCTGCGCTGTGAGGAAAATTCCCGCGCCGAAGATGAAGCCCGCAAGAAGCAGCAGACTGCGCGAAAGCGGGCCGCTCCGTTTCTGCACGCCCCATGACGCAGTCAGCGCCGCGCTGTAGCCGCCGACGATCAGCGCCATGCGGCTTCCTCTGGGAATGGCGTCCCAGTTGGCCGCTACGGCGCAGATCACGCCGAGGCCGGCAAGAAACGCACCGAACCAGAACAGTGCCGCGGCAAAGCTGCGCTTTTCCACAGTGTACTGTGCCCTGATGCGCGCCGCCTGTTCTGCGGAAATCAGCGATTGAGCCTGCCATGCGGCCAGTTCTTCACTGAGAAAGTTCATGAGTTTCCGGGAAATAAGTTTCATGACAGCCCTCCTGATGGCTGGATTTTTTTGAGAGCATAGATACATACTGTTCTCTTCTTATTATACAGAAAATAAAAGGAGAGCGGGAAAACTTCAGGCTGAATATACAGTCTGATTTCCTGCGGCAGTGCTGTTCATAGAGAAAAATAAGAAGTTGCGAGTATGAGAGTGGATGAAGTTAGTTTATTATTACTAACTTTTGTGTGCTTTTATGTTATCTCGCCTGCTCCTGTACATGAGTATAAAGTATTATAAATGCTCATATTGATGAACATAGGCCGGCATTTTGTGTCCCGTAGGCAAAATTGAGGAATTTTTCCTGCGTTAATGTTTGATGAGGAAGGGCCTTGATAAAACTAATACCGACACATATACTGATGTTGTTAGATACAACTAACTACAATGATTGTCGTTGTTTCTTCAACGAAGTGCAGTTAGCTGCTGTTAATTAAAATCCATATTCGTGAACTCGGGTCAGAAAATCCCGTAACCCGGGAACAGGAGGCTTAAAAACACGATGCATGGAACAACCGGAAGATTTGCTTCGAAAGTGCTGTTGTTTTTCCTGGCGCTGATGATGCTTGTCTCGCCGTGTGGCGCGCCGGCCGTGGAAACGACCCGCTGGGACGTCCGGATATGGCTGTGATTGACAGAACTGGCATTGCAGAGACTGCAGCCGGACAAAATATGGTATTTTACGTGTCAGTTGCCCCTTCACGTCAAACTGCGAAGAATATCGAGTCTTCCGGTGCATTCACGGTGAATATCATGACCCCGGATATCGTGGCGCAGGGTGACTACTGCGGCTCTGTTTCAGCAGCGTCTGGCGGCACGTATTTTGACAAGTTTGCCGTCACT
>Ga0256404_1008938_pt1 | contig 14679 bp, 16 predicted proteins | sample RumenRJG_01DNA_FD_185990 | JGI IMG/M metagenome (GOLD analysis project Ga0256404, IMG submission 185990) | Bovine rumen microbial communities from Lethbridge, Alberta, Canada - RJG_01 | ecosystem: Host-associated > Mammals > Digestive system > Stomach > Rumen | place: Canada: Alberta | collected...
GGTGTCCCTTTCATTTTCTGTTTGTTGGATAAAATCTCTTGTTGACGGTCTGCAAACCATTGGTATTACTGGGTTACGTCAGATCCTATAATTACACTCCGACCAATACAATCTCTTCCGGTTTATAGTACCCATCCTTATGCAAGATAGATCATCGCGATCCATAATATGTTAAGTGTACTATGAAATACCTGTTAGCCAACAAAGCATCTTAGAAAAGATAAAACTCTGGCTATCCGAGTGAATATGATCTACTTGATTTTCTGCATCGGCATGTTCAAGATTACTTCACTGCGCACAGGGTTAGTAGGCTGGATCTTGCCATCTGCAAACACAATGTACTGGCAGACTTCAGAATAACCAAGACCAAGTGATGGGGATGTATTGAGGATCACGTTTTCACCGTCAATCCAATAGCCTATAGGTTTTTTATGCGGATACTTTTCTTTAAATATATCAATAGCCTGTTTACTTGTCATCGCTTTCTCCTGCAGTGATTTTCTTTCCTGTTAGTAATGCTTTTTGCTATAGCACTTTTGCCTGGTCTTACTCCCCTACTTTTTCTTCCAGCTTGTCAGGACTGCATGTATGACCTTGGACAAAACGAGCCATATGATCAAGAGGAGACATCCGTGATAATCCGAAGGTTTTAAACCCGTTAACGTAAACACTACTGCCAGGACCACTAATCCGGCAATCCAGCTGATAGTCACGATGACTGCCATTTCTCCTTTGCTCATGCTACAGGTCCCCCTTTCTGCCTATATTATATTCTCCTGCTAGGGGAAAATCATCTGTCGGCCAGTCGGAATTGTACAGCTGGCCTATAAAATGGCCAGCAGAAGGGCAGAATGAGCAAGAATACCTCCCCAGCTAGTTTTAACCATATGTTTTGACTGTGATTTCGGTAAAACAAAATCCAGGGCTTAAGCCCTGGATCCCGTTAAACCGATACCCTGTGTTTCCTCAGTCGATCCTCTCAAACACCATTGTCGCCTGGATCTTATCTCCTCCCAGAAAACCTTTGGACCCGGAAGATGTCGTGGAGATCGTATGAAGCCGGTATCCTTTGGCGGCCTGCTTGTTTATTTCGGCCTGCAGATTTGTAAGACTTGCCGTACCGGAACCGGTTCCGAGAAGTTTTTCCGTGAGCACTACCTGGATCACCACATATTTGTCTCTGCGTCCTCCCATTGCTTTTCCTGCAACATCATCCCATGCCATATTTCTTTCCTTTCTACCGTAGACTGGCGCTGACTTATTCGTAAGCGGGTTTATGATGTCGAAGCATTCCGCCTTTGTTCTCCTGTTTTTTGGCGTCGCTTTCTTTCACAGTGCTGATTATAATACCACACAATGGGGAATACATTATCTTCAGTCAAAGCTACGGAAAGGTGGCCTAAATATAGACCAGCTAAAGAAGCCCGGCAAGGGTTTGTTCTGACAGTAAGTCTTGGCGATAAGTTTTGACCTGCAAAACAGCATTCCAGCGGATTTATTTATATCAGTCGGGTAGAAAGGACTGTTGTATTGCCTTTCTGTCCGGCCAGGTCTTCAATGATCATTTCCAACTCTTTGTTGAAGAATGCTAGTGCCTCTTCTATACGCTGCTTCCGGAGCACCTTCAGCTGCTGGTCGGCAGAAATACTGGAAAAGGAGAATTTCCATTCATTATAGGATTCATACGCACGGTTTCTTCCTTTATCAGCCCCGGCGTATTTTGTTTGCTCCTCATAAATTCTCCTGACTTTTTCCCATTCCCGGAGATAGTAGTTAAGCATACCCGTTTCCCCGTCGCCGAACTGCAAAACCAGTCTCCCACCTTCACAGTAGACGTTCAGGCCATGGTATTTCTCCATCTCAAAGAGAGCATACATGGCACCATAGCGGTTGGACACCACGGGATCAGCCAACGCAAGAGGGGAACAGCCAAGGGCTGTGGCGAGATCTTTCAGCAGCTCCGTTTTCGGAGTCCTGTATCCGCATTCATACTGCCGGATGCGGTCCGCAGACAGGTTGACCTTTAGCCCCAGATTATGCTGTGTCATGTCTTGCAGGTCCCGTATCTCCCGTATCCGTGCTCCAATGCGCTTGGCCTGTGATCTGTCATCTATATCGTCAAAAGTATAATTCCGCATATGCTCCTCCCTTCATTGTGAGCTGTCTTTGCAGCAGTGACTATTTTCCTAGAATATATATATAAGATTTCCTCCGAAAAGCTGCATTTTTAAAGGGAGTTGCTGACCTGTGCCTTTTAAGCTGATTTTGACCATATGTTTTGACCATGTTTTTGGCATAACAAAATCCAGGACATCAGCCCTGGATTCTGCTTTTGTGACTGAGACTAATCTTCCGCGCAGCGCAAGCGGCGGTTCGTCAGCTGATTTCTTCGACAGTTGTCACGAAGCCGCGGTCACGTGTCTTGATGACGCGGACCCTGCACGCTCCGTAGTTTTCGTTTCCGAAGATGAAGGTGGTATCCCTGCTGCCGTTGAAGTTCAGCGAGATCGGGACAGGGTACTGCTCCACCGCTTCGAGGACGTCTCTCCCGATCGCCAGGCGCTTTCCGTGCCCATAGTTCGAGTGGACAATCCCCTCTGCAGTCACGAACACGGAGTTGTGGTCCTCATCCTTGCAGGCAAGGATCTTCTCGATTGTACCTGAGAAGGAGACCCTGTCGCAGGAGATTTCGGGATAAGGATGTCCCTCCTCATATGCCAGTTCAATCTTTGTCACCGTGGAACGTTCTCCGTCATTATCAGGATCGCGCACCCAGAGATGCCTGCCTTCAATTGTCCAGACTTCCCTGCAGGCGTCGCTGGAAGCAAACTGGACAACGTGGGCGGTCCTTCCCTGCCAGTCGTCCGCATTGTTGAAGGAGACCCGCCCCCCGACAAGGGGATAATATTCGGCGCCAACACTTCCGTCTGTGGCGAACAGCCAAGAGCTGTCGCTGTAAAAGCGGATGCTCTGGACGACCAATTCTGCCTCTTCCATGTTGTCGCCGTCGGCGGGAATCTCCACCTTTTCGTTCGTCGTTACCACAAACCCTGTGACGGAGCCATAACCATAAACGAACTCGATCCTGTCCTTGGCGTTGGTCAGCTTATGGAATTCATCTGTTTCCACGTCATAGTGGAACAGGTCAAGCTTTCCCTCCGTCCTGGACCTGACCGTGAGCAGCACAGCTCCCGGGATCAGCGCCATGATCTCGACAGGCACCAGGGTGCCGGTCTCGATCCGATTGCCGTTTTTCAGGAACATGCCGTTGCTGATTGAAAACGTGCCGTCACCAGGAACCGTTGCAGGAGCTTTTTCCACGACAAAAAAGAGCTCATCAAATACGTTGCGGTTTACATCGATTGTATCCGCGGGCGTTTCAATAAAGACTCTCTTTCCGTCAATGCCTTCTTCTTCAACGGGCTTTGCAGTTACGGATTCCTCACTAATGTTGAGAACCCTGTAAAACATCCCGTCCAAAAGAGACCTGACAACATCACCTTCGTTCTTTCTGAATTCTGTCTTCATCCTGTTTTTCCTCCTTATTGTGAAGACTCGGAGTCTTTTTCTGACTCCGCTTTTTCTGTTACACAGGTGATATAGCGGAAATGTTTTTTTATAAAAAAATGAGGACTAAAAAAACAGCCCCGCTTTTTGCGGAACTGTTTTTTCAATATAGTCTTTCCTTATATAGAACTGATGGTACCTGCCAGATATCTGTCCTGCTGCAGGTCTTTCGCATACGAGCCGACAATGGCCGAGAACTCACCGTCATAGCTGTTTAGAACAGTTATCTGAATCTGGTTCATGGTAGGGAGCTTTCTCTCTCGCCTCTCCATGTTCATATACTTGACAGCTTTCCACAGCGCCGGGAGATCTTTTGCGTGGAATACGCGCTTCAACCGGCTTGTTTCTTTTTCTGACCACTCTAACTCAAAATACATTTTTCCTCCTGATATAAGACAACATTTAGATGATGTGGAACAAACTTAAGCTCAGAACAAGGTTCTCCTGTCGCTTTTGAATGCAAATCTTATCGAGGGGCTAACTATAGGGAATGGTTCAATACTATATTCCTGCTATGATAAATCTGCTCCTTTCAGCAATTTGCCCGCTTCAACGGCATATCCATAAGCAATCGGATCCACAATGCGCAGGTACGAAAAGCTCTTGGGTTTCGGTAGATCAATCCTCTGATTGGAATAAGCAGACGCGTCATTTATTCTCGTCGCAGAATCACGACCAACGTACATGGATGAAGTCAAATACAATACTCTGCTTGCATATGCTCCGGCTATATCTCCACTGAATTTGCCACCAAGGATATGATTCCGTATCCTTGATATCCCATCTTTGTAATAAGTGTAGTCCTCTTTGTTTACCTGTCCACGGCTGGCGATACACAGGCTTCCCTTTATGGTATCTTTTAAGACTTCTTCCGGTGAAAGTGACAATCCTCTGTAGCTCATTTCCGATCTTACAATCCGATCGTAGGATGCGCACACTTCTGCGTAATTATCCATGACATCAAAGAGTGACCCGCAATCAAACAGCTGTTTGATAATCTCCAACTCCTTGGTCACACCAAACGGAATGCCTGTTGTATGAGGTGCAAAAGCAGTCAGCTTGTCTCCTAGTATTCCATTAACATCCGGAACGATTACAGACAGATTCTCCCCTTCCGTTAGCAATAGATCATTTTTGATCGGACGCTCAACCGTAGTGCCATACTGTATTTTCTCGAAAAGAACATCTAACAGAATCGTTACATCTCTATCACTTCGCGGGGAATGATATTTGAATCGGAAATGTCTTTTTTCGATGTTGTTCTTCCCGACACGGATGTGTTCTTCTACGTCAATAAACGGAAATATCTCTCCCGATTTACGGATGTACTCGTCTATGTCGATACCCGGTTCAACAATTATGTCAATATCCGTACTGAGTCGCCTCGGGTGATCCAAAAGTAACATAAGCGATGTTCCGCCTTTAAAACAGAACGGAAGTTCCACTTTCTTAATTGCTTCCAACAGACCGAATGCATATATTGCTCTCTCGAGTAAAGCAGGATCGTTCCCTGTACGTTCATACAATTCCTGAATATATTCACCAGTGTATATGGATTTTGAAAGCATTTAATCCACACCTCCCGCGTATTCTCTCACTTCCGAAGCCTTTCCTCTTCTGCCGGCATACCTGTTCATCTTACGTCTGTCAATTTGATAACTCTGCATTACGTTCTCATAAACATCCGGAACCTCTGAAGGGCTGAAAGTTGCTGCTATACTCTTTTCGGAAATTATATCTACCAGCATTTTCTCGGCTGTTATTTCATGAGGCCTATCTTGTGACAGTGGAGATTGGCTGATCAGATCAAGTACTACAACGCAATCCCTTTTCCAATATCTGTCAAAATCCTTTATCCCTGGTCTGTATAAAACCCTTCCGGTATTGTTTTCTTGAAGAATGTCAAAAATATAGGAGCTTACGTCCTTTTCGACATGCACATATATCGTATTCTGGGCAATTTGGTGATTTAAGAATTCGTTCAACAAGACGCTCTCAAACACCACAAAAATCAACTCCGGATATTGCTCACTTAGCTTCTTTATTAATGAATCTGCTTTACTGGAATAATATGGCTTGTAAGACGGTAGAACTTTAGGTCTAACCGTAACATAGGTATCGTAATCCGTCTTGAAAAGCTTTTGATCCTGCAACAGGTTATATAGTGTCCACCGAAATGTGCTGTCGCTCAAATCTGTCTTTTCGCTTGACAGTATATGAAACAGGTCTTCACGACAATATGAGGATTTGTCAGAAAGCTTTAACAATGCCTGGTCTGTCCACATAATATCCGCCCCCTTTATAGCGCTTTGTCAATTTTATTAAATAATGACTGTGCGCTTATACTATCACATCTCTGCGCATAATTAAAGCGTTATGTCAAATATTTTAAATTTTGACGAAACACTGTCAGGCTGCGTTAGCACATTTTTATTCCAACAACCGTTATCAAATTAATAACGAGCATGCAGTTAATACAGGGTATTTATTTCCGCATACTTTTCTTTCTGAACGTTCTGTCCGCCGCTTTCACCATCGACCTGTATTTTTCCCTTATCTCCTCGGGTTCCACGATCTGGATCTTTCCTTCAAACGGGAACACCCAGCCGTAGAAAGTAGGGCTGTCAGCGACGTGCACTTTTGCCTGGAAGGTATCCTCAGAGACTTTCCGGGTTTCCACTTCTTCCCCGAACTGGTCGATGATGTACTTCATCATGTCATCCCTGCATTCGAGGATCACCTCTGTCTCGTCTCCGGCAAACATGTGGAACTGTTTCCGGACATAGTCGTCCATGCTAAAGCCTTCAGGAAGAGCTACGGCTTTTTCATCCTTTATCTCAGTATTGCACATGCGGTCTACACGGTAATTAACGATCATCTGCTTGGCGTCAGAATATCCGCACATATAATAATGGCTGTCGTCCCAGACGAGTGCATAGGGACTCACGCTGTATTCTGCCCCATCGTGTCGAAGGCATTTCTCTTTTTTCCCATCGTAGTCAAAATACTGGAAACGGATCTTTTTTCCTTCATTGATGGCATCTGTGACCGCGTCCACGATGTAATAGATCTGTTTATTGTCCGCCTTGACATGCTCTGCTGTATACAGGTGACGGCAGACCTTCTCTGCCTGATGCCTGCTCACCATATCGGTGAGCTTGCGGATCAGGGTCTCGCTCTTTTCCGCACTTATGAACCTTGAGGATGATACAGCGTCGATCAGGAGCTTGACCTCCGGAAGTTCAAACTTGCGAGTTCCCAGAAAGAAGGAGTTGTTTCTGCCCCTCACAGTAACAACATCAAACCCTTCTCCTACAAGTACATCCATGTCATCCTTAACAGTCTTTCTTTTTGCGTGGGCATCCTCAGCAACGAAGATCCTCACAAGCTCCGTTGTGGAAATGGGATGCTCTTCATCCGTGTTTTCATACAGATATTTAAGAAGACGGAACGGACGCTGTTTATTGCGGATCGAAGTCATATGGCAGTACCTCACTTAATAACTCTTTTCTCTATAATAACACACGAGGACCATGCATCCGTTAAACCAGCATCCTTTTTATTTCTGCTTCATTTTTCTTCTTTCAGTAATTCTTCGAGCATCTTCTCCAGTCCTTCCTGAACGGATCTGAGGTACTCATCATCGTATTTGTCTGTGTTCATAAGTCTGCTCCTTTCAGCTTCTCTTCTGTCAGATACCATACGGGCTCCTGCTGTTATTGTATTGATAAGGTGATACATAACCATTTCTGATAACCCGCCCGTTTGAAGAGGGGGTACGTTTGATCTTTTCATGCGCTTCTTTTTCTGTATGAAATAATCTGCTTTCCCTGAGGTTGATCCTACCTTGGTCTGCAAACTGGATGGTGTAAAACTCGCCGTCTTTCCTGATGATCCGCACGGGTGTTACATGCGAGTTGTTTTCTATGACATAAGCCTTATCACCTTCGCAAAAAGACATGTTTCCCTCAATCCTCGATTCTCCGGAATGCCGCTTCGACCTTTGGAAATAGCTGGGTTACTAATTAGCATGCCGACGATCTCAGGCTAGATACTTACTGAACTTATGTTTGGCCTTGATAATATGATTATAATACGGAAGTAAGAAGAATCAAGAGGAAATACGAACATTAGTTCTAGCTGGCTGTTTTTTAGACCAGCAAAAAGCCCGGGATATCCCCGGGCCTGGATTTCTGATCCATTTGTTTGATTTAGATTTCTACCGTTAAATTTCTACCACCCTTTTCTTGATGCCATATATTCTCCTTTTATAAATGCGAAGTTATCGATGGATATACATCCTTGTCATTTCTGGTTCTCCATCTCCCTGAACCATACAGAGAAACTCCCAGCCATATCTTTCATAATAGCCGGTATGATCTGTTACCAAGTAGACTGGCGTAATCCCTTTAGCTTTGAGATCATTCACCGCCATATCAAGCAAATGCCCCGCAATACCTTTGCAACGATAGTCTTCTTCCGTATATACAGCACAGATATTTGGGCTTAGATCCTCTCTGTCATGAAAGTCGTTTTCAATGACGCCCATTCCGCCGATGATTTTATCTCCGTCAATACACAGATACCATCCGTATTCTGTTGTAGTGTTCAGATAATTTTCCATGCACTCCAAATATGCTTCTTTCGGAACGCCCCATTTACTGTGGAACCATTCCGCTGCCATTTCTTTCAGCGATGGATTATCCCTCAATGTGGTGAATGACCCACCGCCTACGCATACGCTAAGAGGCGGGGGCTTCGTGCCGCTTACGCGGTCACAGGGCAGACACATGCCCGCTGTCCCGTTTCACCGGGATTACTTTTATGATAGTCCTGACTCGCACCAAGGATATCTCTATAGGTCACAGCCCTGACTGTCCTGTACAGGTAACTGTAGTCCATACCTTCCGGAAAGATGCGTGAGTCGTATTTCCTTCCGGTATTGGCGGCGCCATTGATATCGGCGTTCATCACCTTCCCGTCATCCTGCAGGTACAGGCCCCGCTTTATCCTCTTTCCGCTGAAGGCCATGTTTTCCACATCGCCGGTCCCGTAAGTAGGGATATAGTCCCGGTTCCCGAAGCAGGCTTTGGAGGTATAGCTCTCCTCCTGCAGGATGACACGGATCCCGTAGCGTGCTCCGACCGTCTTCAGGACCTGGCGGAACTTCGCGAAGGGCACCTGCACAAAGGACTGGTTTGTCCTCTTCTTTAGGTTAATTTCCTGTTTCTGGTCTTTGTTGTAACCGATGATGAGATAGGAAAGGCCCCTCTCCTCCATCGTCCGGCAGATATAGTGGGCATACTTGTAGAATGTATCCCGCAGGAACGCGTCACGCTTCCTGGAGATCCGCTCCATCTGCCTTGTCACCGGAGGATGGTAAGTCTTCGGGTCATGCCCCCTCATCTGTTCGGACCGCAGGAACGCCATCCTCTTGTTGAACCACTGGTTGCAGGCCTTTATCGCTCCGCCCTTGACAACAATGGGTGTGTTCCCCTTGTTGTCTGCCATGGATGCGAAGTTGTCATGGCCCGGGTCCAGCATCATGACGCCGGCAGGCTCCCCGTCAGCACCGATGATATCTTTTTCCTTCGGGAGCAGGTCGTCTTCCCGGATGCCGTCATCCGTGACGATCTGGACCTGGTATGCACCGAAGTACGGGACTGCCCGCACCTCGATGAGTTTCTCTCCTGACCCGCGTACTGCCTTTGAAGCATGCGGGAGCCTTGATACATCAAGGCTGTGGCGCACCCTTTTCTTCCCTTCTTCAACAACGGCGTAAGGGAAGAACAGTCTCCCGTTCTTAATGCTGCAGGCCAGGTTTGAAAAGACGGCGGTACTCCTTCCACCGGACTTCCTGTATCCCGGGATCCTCGGCTTCCCTGTATGCCCGGAGGAATCAGTATATGCTTTCCTGCTCTCGAAGTACCCCTTCCACGCCTCACAGCAGTCGCTTATGGCGTTCTGGATGACATGGGAGTGGAAAGACCGGTAATCCGTATTCTCCGTATGCCGGAACACGGCATCGAGCAGCCCGTAGGAAGCGAACCACTTTTCCGCAGTCGGCATGGAAAACTGAAGGTATTTCACCCTCGAAAGTTTAGTCTTGCGCGAGGCTGCAGAAAGACTCCTGTCCAGGAAGACCCTGAAGATCTTGACAAAGTGCTTCACCCTGTGGGAGAAGTTGACCGCAGGGATAGAAGATGCAAAGGTCCGTATGACTGACCTCTCGTTCTCCGTACGGAGGGAAATATCTTTCTTCAGGCCGGTCATCAGGTTGCGGATATGGAAGTTGGCGACATTGTACATGTTATTGGCACACAGGCATGCTCTATCAATGTACAGGTACATTTCATCTGTTTTATGTATGTCAATGCATTCGACGTGGTACATGTATGTGCTCCATTCCATCCGTTTTTTCCCGTACATAGGAATACCATGAAGCAACAGCTTCATACATACATTATATCATCTAGAACGCACGCTTGCAAACATGTGTTCTGTTTCCCGCATTTTACTTACTCACATCGAAGATGTGAAACGCTCACAAATAGGGAAGGTACATACGCAGGCAATTCATCCCCTCCCTGTTCACTCGCAAGGACCTTAATTCTGGCCGATCAACTATTAAGCTTGTGAACTGAGGAAGAGGTCTTCTTGCTATTAATGATAAAATGACGACTGCTGCTTCTCATGGCATTTCGGACAGAGCCCATAAGGATGGTTCCAGGGGAGAAGCTTCCTGCATGACCTGCAACGCCGTTCCTTGAACCCGCGTGTCTCAAGGACTTTTATGATCCTTTTCGAGCAGATCCTTTTCTTTTCCATGATCAGGTTCAGAGTACTCTCTAGCGGCTGGAACTTCCTCGCCAGGTTGAAATACAGGTCCAGGATCCGATGCTGCTGTTCCAGTGCGTCGATGGCATCTGCGGTGGAAGGCTTTTTCAGTACCATTGAATCAACAAGATCGTATATACTGTACTCCGCTCCACGGACTTCATTTGCAAAAGTCTCATACCATATGTCAAGTAGTGCACCGTTATCTTCCTCAAATGGTATGGTCAGGAAATCATATGCAAGCCTTTTAGGGGCTTCCAGGTCTTTTGTCAGTTCCGCCAGATGGCGCATCTGAGATATGGATTCCTTCTGCCACCCTTCTGCAGGAACGACCTCTTCCCATTTTCTTATAAGATCGAGTATCGGGGCGTCCACAGTCAGGAGAGTTTCCGGGAAATCGATGACCGCCCTGCTTACTGGACGTGGGCTCCCTTTGATCGCAGTTTTGACTCTCCCGTCACCGTTTGCGGAAGCTGCATATCCTGTGTCATAGATCCCGTAGCGTCCCGCCCTTCCGACGATCTGCCGGATCTCCTCATAACGGAGCGGCCGTCTCGTAAAGCCGTCGAATTTCACAGTCTCCATCAGGACTACCCGGCGGATCGGAAGGTTCATCCCCATGCCGATCGCATCCGTGGCGACCACTACATCATTGGTGCCGTCAGCAAAGAGCTCAGCCTGTCTGTGCCGTACATCATACGGAAGGGCACCATAGATGATGCTGCACGCAATACGCCTATTCTTGAGCTGTGCGGCGACCGCATGCACGTTGCTCCTGGAAAAGACGATCAGCGCGTCCCCTGCCCTGACATCTTCAGGGAAGCGGAAGATCTTTTCTTCATATACAAGCGGCGTCATCCTTCTGTGCCGGATGATCTCGTAATCGTCTCCGCAGTCCTTTATGATCTCGATGATCCGCTTTTCAGCCTCCGGTGCAGCGCATACGTGGATCCTGGAAGCACAGACGCCCATGATAGCTGCTGTCCATGCGCCTCCCCGTGCATCGTCTGCTATCATCTGCGCCTCGTCGATCACGGCCACGTCGTAGTGCTTCTGCAGGCTGAGCATCTCGATGGTAGAGGACTGATGATCTGCTCCTTCTATGATAAACTGTTCCTCCCCGGTGACCAGCGAGCAGGGGCATTCTGCGCGGTTCATCCTTTCATACTGTTCGTAGGCAAGGAGCCGCAGGGGAGCGAGGTAGATGCCGTTATCTGCCTGTATGAGATCCTCGATCGCATCGTGGGTCTTCCCTGAATTCGTGGGCCCGATGTGGAGCACAAAATGCCTGCTCATGCTGCGGGCAGCTGGATACAGGTCAACGTAATTATCAGGGATCTCAGTAAGGACAAGCTGGAACAGTTCACGGTCCCTGCGCTCGGATTCTTCTTTTTCTTTCCTCTTCTTTTCTTCCCTTTTCCTGAACTCAGTGAGGCCGTTTTTGGGAAGGACCTTTCCTTTTCCGGAAGCCGCGTTTACAAGGAGCCTCAGGATGTCTCTTCTGGTCCGACGGTCTTCTTCTGCATAGCATCCTTTCAGGTATCCTTCCGCAGTCTTCCCCATAAGTTCCACACAGTCCAGGATGAGCCCTGGGTCAGTCAGGAAGATCCCCGGCTTTTCAGCAATGGCCCTCAGGAGTTCCAGCTTCTTCCTGTCAGTGATCCTTCCGAAGTCATCCCTCACGGCTCTCAGGGCAAGGTAGTATTCCTGCTCCGTAACCGGGCTCCTGCGCGGAACAGGTGTGCTCTGCAGCTCTGAAAACAGCTTCCCCTTCTGGGAGACGCTGTAGACGTAATAGTTCTGGTACTGTCCGTGCACACTGCGCTTACGGATGACATCGAATCGCTCAAGGGAATCGATCACCTCGTTGATCTCTGATTTCTGCAGCAGCCTATATTTTCCCGTAAATCTTCCGAACACGAGGTCTTCTGTAAGGTCCGTTCCACGCAGGATATTGACGATCTGCACAGCTGTCAGGCGGTCCCCGTTGTCTTCGATCGTATCCAGGACAGCCTGCGCGGCAAATGTGCCGTAGAACGGGCACGTCTTCAGGTACTCTTCCTGTTCTTTTTTCTTTTTTGCCGCCCTGTCCCTCGCTGTACGGTAAGCAGCGGACACGATCCTCTTATAGGTCTTCCCGGCGGTCACGGTTTCTGTTTCCGGGCCGGTATCAAAATGGAAGGAGATCCTGAACTCACCCGGCCGCCCGGTATACACTATGGATGCAGGTATCCCCTTTACCCGGAGATACTCTTCTATCCCGTACTGGACCTTGTAGTTCTCCACAGCTTTTATAAGCCTTTTGTAGAGAGCGTTTTCTTCTGAAAAGGAAACTCGTATCCTGCCTGAAAGGAGGTCATATACAGCCTTGAAGGGAACTTCCTTAAAAGTAGCTGTGATATACTGTGCTCCGATCTCAGCGCCGGAGTAGGCAAGAGATCCGCTGCCGGCAAGAAAGCGGAGCGTGACTATCCTGCTGTGCGAAAAATAAACGGACGCGGCAGCTGACGAAAGAAAATCTGTCATCTCCCCGGAAAAAGGATGTTCCAATCTCCAGATCTCCAGCCTGCCGCAGGCTTCTTTCTGTATCTTTTCTTTAAAAAGCCGGCTTACGCCAGGGCGGGTTCCCTTGACATGCCCGTAAACATCCTTCTTTTTCCTTCTCCACTTTGGTTCGGTATCTGCTCCCGCAAGGTGCACGCCGATCCTTCCGAATGCGACGACATCATCTACAGGGACAAGTGTTATCTTCAGGCTGTTTTCGGAATCGCCTTCATCGACCCTGATATCTTTGATCAGGTCGCGATACGTTATGCTGTTGATCCTGCTTTTCAGGTACTGCTCCAGTTCGGCAGCCCGGTTGGTATTCTGTATTTCCATTACTGTTTATTGTAACCTTTGGGGTACTATTTCTTCGAATACTGACATAGGAATGACATCCTTATAGGGAACAATCACAGCTGTATTATGCACAAATGTTCCCTATATATAAGTGATCGAAGCGGCTTTTATAGAGAGGTTTTGTCAGGATTTAACAGACGAAGTGTATTCCGTTCGTGAAACTCTATGGTTCCGTTCCAGAGTTATTTGATAATGTAAGCGGCAACGATCTGCCCCACATACATGATATGCGTATCGCAGTTAGAACCAGTGCCGGTGCTTGGAACATCCTGAGGATAATAGCGATCCCGAAGATCCTGCGGTATTTTAGCAAGATCCAGCGCCTGAGCATACAGGACATTACACTCGATCGTCAGAGGGTACTCCTGAATGCCCGGTGTGTGATTCACTTCCGGATCGACCAGTGTCAGACCCGCTTCTTTTACCTTATCAATATTGTGTCCGGACATCGAACCACAGATTCGGTTTATATTCGGGTCTGCATTTTCCAGAGGAACGCTGATCGTAAACTCAGTGGTCTTGTCAAGCTGCGATCTCGTATATCTTCCTTTCCGCACATACACATGGAAAGTGGGAAGGCTCCAGAGCGTTCCAAGGTGCCCCCAGCCGATCACCATGGTGTTGAACTTATCACCTTTTGTATTAAGAAGGATCCCTTTAGGCAGTGCCTTTGTGATGAGGTTTGCATACTCCGTGATATTGACCATTTCTTTCATTGCAGTCTCCTTTCCGGGACAGCCGTTACGGCTGAATATTTTGCTGTCATCTGGAGAGCGGTTATCACGGTTCTTCGCTAAGCGCAGTTCCGCAGTCGGTTTGTCGGGAACTCCGTCAAACCCCAGATAATCCAGCTCAAAGTCCTTGATATAATCTTCGTAAGTGTAACTGTTTAAGGAATAATTATTACGTTTCGCAAAATCATCAGGATATACTGGCATCATACACTCCTCAATACTTCTGCTCTGTTTTAAACTTGTCATAAATCTTTCCATAAACAACAGGAAGAGCCGGGACTCCAATAAGGCAGCCGGCGATCACGCATATCCCTCCTGTTCTCATGTTCAGAAAACCAAGGACCGTGCTTATCCAGAATACTGTGGAAAACACGAGCCACATGATGCCGTTCGCCCTGTTATAGGCAGGAATGTCTGATATCTCAGATTCTTCTACTGTGCTACCCGACCAGAACCACATGGGCTTTTCTCTTTGAGAACGATTAGTGAAGTGGAAGTGCCCTATTTTAGGCATTTTTCCTTCAAGTTGCTGTTTACCTGCTGCGTACGGTAGAAAGCTCAGGGCTACTGTATGCAACTGGTGACAGCTTAAATAATTATAGTAAAAAACTCCTCTGATATAACTCTCAAACATCAACTA
>Ga0256404_1008939_pt1 | contig 14676 bp, 20 predicted proteins | sample RumenRJG_01DNA_FD_185990 | JGI IMG/M metagenome (GOLD analysis project Ga0256404, IMG submission 185990) | Bovine rumen microbial communities from Lethbridge, Alberta, Canada - RJG_01 | ecosystem: Host-associated > Mammals > Digestive system > Stomach > Rumen | place: Canada: Alberta | collected...
ACCAGAAGCGCGCACTGATGCTGCCGCAGGAAATCAAGGAAATCGGCCGCTGGAGGGAGATTGTGTCCCTCGAGAACTGCAAGCCGATTTTCTGCGACAAGATCAAGTACTTCGAGGACCCGGACTTCACCGACAAGATCAACTGGGAACTCGACGAAAAGCACCGGATCCCGGTAATCAACGTCAAGGATTTTCTTGCCGAACTGCAGGGGCGCATGAGGCCGGTAACGGCAGATGACAAGGATCCGAACAAGCTTGCAGGAGCGAACAGGGTTCCCGTACATAATCCGGATGACTCTGACCTGAATGACGCCATGTCCGCCTTTGGGGCTATGTATAACCAGGACAAGACGCTCACCACCGCCGGAGAGCAGCAGGTCGCCGATGAGATGTCCAGGGAATTAATCCATGACCGGAACGGTCACGCGATGGGCGCTGAAGGCATAAAGAAGCTCGACCTGTCCATGGGCCGCATGAACAATGACAGGCTCCGCAGGATGACCCAGGCCCTGAAATCATCCGGGAATGATGAAGACGCGGCTGTTGACGCGTCAGAGCTCCCCGGTACTCCGGCACCGGCTGCGGAACCGGAGTCAGATGTTGCAGAAACGGAAAGCAAGGCAACAGAAGGACAGGCTGTTCCGGATGACGACGACATGGAGAAATATTTCGGCAATTCCAAGAATGACGAAGCCACCGGTTCAGGTACAGCGCCCGTTCAACTGGAACAATCGGATGAAGACGATGCTGACTCCATTTTTGGCAATCCGTCGTTCGATCCTGACGGCTTGTCCAGCGAGGAACTCTCAGAAATTTCCAGGGATAAGGACGACTCAGAAAGTGAGGAAACAAATGGCTGACAAGGTGCAGAATTTTTTTGAAAGAATTGAGCCGGTACTTCCGACACCAAAAGATATTGAAGAGGCTTCAAATGAAGCCTGGAAGGAGTTCTTACAGAAAACCGGGATAGACAATCTTGATACAAAGGATTTCTTTCAGGAAATCGGGATAACCCTGCTCCGGGGAAAAACCGAATCGGAATCGGACAAAAGTGAGGTATCGAATGATTAAAAAATTTTTTCTTACAGCGGCTGCGGCCGCTCTGGCGGCCGGCGTCCTGCCGGCCCAGGCTGACGTTCAGTTCGAGAGCAAGCACCAGGAGGAGTGCGCCATCTGGCTCTGCCTCCCTGTAGGCTTCGCTCCGGCCGAGTGCAGCAAGCCGCACCAGCGTTTCCGGGAGCGTGTCTTCCGGAAGCACCCGCTCTCCCCCGCCCCGAGCCTCTCGTCCTGCAAGGACAAGGACGACGGTGACGACGAGGGCTTTGACATCGATTTCCGTACAGTCGCGTACATTCCTGCTCACCGTGAGTGCGTCGAGTACAAGATGGTGTGCCAGGAAGGCCATTACAGTTCAATGGGAGGATGGCAGGCTACCGGAACGCATGAATGCTCCGACAGCGAGAAGAGCAGCGTTACAGCCAGAAAGGTTTATGCCCAGCCCCGTGAATGCCTCGCCTGGCGCAATGTACCGGCGCAGGAGAAACGGCCTCCCTGTTTCCATTACGGCAGCTACGGCCCAGTTTACCGCGAGGGTTACGAGGGCTGCGTGATGACAACGAAGACCAAAATCACCCAGTACGGCCAGCAGGTCGGAAAGACCTTCTATGAGGCCGACTACCGAGACGGAACCGGAGCCCAGGCGGATTTCAGCGACCAGGCGGCCGCTGATACCTCTATCCACCGGGATGACTCATGCAAGGTCAGTGCAGGCTCGAACTGGTGCAGATGATGAAAAGACTATTTATTGCTGAAAAGCCCAGCGTCGGCAAGGCCATTGCCGGCGCCCTGGGCGTCAGGAAATCCTATGGGAACTATATCGAGTGCAGGACCGGCGACACTGTTACCTGGTGCTTCGGACACCTCCTCGAGCTCGAGGACGCGGATGTTTACCTCCCGGCAGACATTCCGACAACCAAATCAGGCAAGAAGAAATGGCGGCAGGAGGACCTGCCGATTCTGCCCTCGACGTGGAAGACCTGCCTCAGGAAAAAGGACGGCAAGCCTGACCCCGGAGTCAAAAAGCAATACCAGCTTATTGAGAAGCTCGTCAAGGCAGCCGATGTGATTGTCGGCGCCGGAGACCCCGATCGCGAAGGGCAGCTCCTGATTGACGAGGTCCTGGAGAGATGCAAGCTGCCGAAGTCTAAGCAGGTGCTCAGGTACTGGGCCTCGGCGATTGACGACGCGTCAGTCAGAAAGGCGCTCAATAACCTGCAGCCGAACGACTCAAAAAAGTTTGTCGGCATGAGGAACGCAGCCCGGGCCCGCGGCCGCGCTGACTGGCTTATCGGCATCAATGCCTCGAGGGCCTATTCCCTCGCGGCCCAGAGAGGCTCCAGCAGCCTCACAGGATCTGTCAACATCGGCCGCGTCGAGACTCCGACCATGAACCTCGTCGCGCTCCGTGATGCCGAAATCCGGAACTTCAAACCGAAGCCGTACTTTGTGTTCAAGGGAACCTTTGTCGCCGACGGAATCAGATTCCAGGCGACACTGCAGCTCCCCGAGGGCCATCCCGGACTTGATTCGGAGAAGCGCCTCACCAGCGGAGCGGCAGCCAAGCAAATCAATGACGCGCTGCAGGGAGCGAAGTCCGGAACCGTGAAGGACTGCGAGAGCAAAAATGCCGAGCAGAATCCGCCCCTCGGATACTCCCTCGCGGACATCCAGTCCGCCGCCAACGCGAAATACGGTTACAGCGCCCAGCAGGTCCTCAACTGCTGCCAGAAGCTCTACGAGGTCTGCAAGCTCACGTCCTATCCGCGCTCTGACTGCCAGTACCTGCCGACATCCCAGTTCGGCGACGTGAAGCAGGTCCTTGCGGCCCTGAAGTCCGTGAACCCGGACCTCGCCGCAGCGGTTGCCGGAGCGAATCCGGCGCTGAAGTCGAAAATCTGGAACGACGCGAAAATCAGCGCTCACCACGCCATCATCCCGACCCAGAACGCCAGGTCTGCCGAAATGGCCGAGGACGAGAAGAACGTTTACCGGCTGCTCGTGCTCAGGTACCTCTGCCAGTTCTACCCGCCCGCAAAGCTCTCGAAGTCAAGACTCACAGTTTCTGTGAACGGATTCGATTTCGTGTGCTCCGGAACGGCCGTCCTTGATCCGGGCTGGAAGAAAATTGCCGGCGGGGACGAGGCAGCCAATGACAAAAAAGGCCAGGAGGAGGACCAGAAGGTCCCTGCACTCAAAAAAGGCCAGGCTGTTACCGTGGAGAAGATTGCAGCGGTAAGGGAGCTCACCAAGGCCCCGCCCCACTACACCGAGGGCTCTCTCATCAAGGCCATGCAGAACATCGCGGCCAGCATATCCGACCCGAGAGCGAAGAAGTGGCTGAAAGACGGAGACGGCATCGGAACCTCCGCCACCAGGGCCGGAATCATCGACAAGCTTAAGCGGACCGGGATGCTGGAGCTCAAGGGGAAGAATCTTCTGGCCACTGCGAAGGCCTGCACTGTCCTCGCAGAGCTCAACGTGTACGTCAAGGATCCCATCATGACCGCGAAATGGGAGGAAATGCTGCAGTCCATCGAAAACGGCACCGCCAGCCTGGCTGATTTCGAGGCAATGCAGAGAAAATTCACCACTGACATCGTGAACGAGGCCAAAGAGAAGAAGATTGCCATCCAGGCAGGATAGATCCTGTTAAAATCAGTTTGTCTAGGGTTTGTGCGGCACTCTCTGCCCTGCAAACTAAAAAAGCCCCGGTCGGAAGATCGGGGCTTTGTGTTTTGACATGCCGGAGGATTATCCGGAGTAATAAGGATTTTCCTGCTTATGGCAACTGAGTATTTGATTGCAGTAAGCAAGAGAAGTATATCTCAGGTCTCAGTCATCGTCCCAGGAAAGTGAGCCGTCATAGTCGGGGTTAAAACAGTACTTGTTATATTCCTGCCAGCAGGTAGGAATCCCCCTGCTCATCCAGTCTTCTCCGCGATCAAAAAAATAATTTTCCATGACCGGGCTCATGTCATCAGGATCGGGCACAAACGACCTGACCGACTCAAGAAGGACTTTCTTCAGTTCCTCTCTGCTGCCAGCAGTCACAACTCTGTGTTCAAACTTCTCCCCATTAAAAAAAGGAAGCGTACTGCCCTGTCTCCAGGCTTCCCTGTCATTATCAAGCTTGTCATACTTATCAAGATTAAAAGCAACCTGGGACAGGCGCACAGTCTTATAAAAATCCAGCAGCTGCGGATTCTTCTTCCAGGCTGCGCGTGCCCATGCCTCCGTGTGCTCAATGTACCCCAGGAATTTAACCTTCTCTACAAGTTCCTTAGAAAATCCCTTTTCCATAGCCTACCCTCTCAACCTCTCAATGAAACATTCCCTTTATTCTTCTGTTCCTGCTCAATATTCTTATCCATTCTCTTCGTCATACCTTCTATCGATTCATGCTCCTTCCAAGTCCGGAACCCACCGTCCTCAGTGATTAAACCGCCTGTCTGCTCATAGGGTTTAGCTTGATAGAAGTCAGCAACCAGTTTTCTTACAGCCATTTCCGGCGCCTTTCTGGCCTCGTTCAGAATCTTATCGAATTCTTTCTTATCTAGGCCTTTCGCTGCAATTTCCTCTTTTGCGGCAGATATAACCATTTGGCGATATTCGTTAATATCAAGCTTCAGGCCGCCGAATCTCTCGTGAAGAATGTCATCCATTGATTCCGCGGTTTCAATGAAGTCCTTGAACTGACCGTCGTTCATTCCAAGACGATCTTTAAGCGCCTGATTGTCAGCCTTTACGTCCATTCCAAGACGATCTTTAAGTGCCCAGTAATCGTCATCCCGCTGCTTAAATCGTCCACAAAGAAAATCAAAACCATTGAATGCAATCACTTCTTTTCCCGATTCTGTTACCCATGGTGCAGCAACTGACCTGCTATCAAGAGACAATCTAAAAGCCTCTGACGCATTTTTTATGATTCTGCTTAAATCTGAGTGATGGTTATATTTCAGTGATCTATAAATAAACGCGCGAACAAAATCCTCTGGGGAGACTGGCTTTTTTGTTCCAGCCGCAAGCTTCTGAGCCTGGTCATCATATCCATAGCGCGGTGCCAAGCACGCCATTCTCTCGCCGGTAATAGGACTGCTCCGATCAAAGTCGTACCGCAAACGCAAAAAATAAGGTTCATTCTGCTGTTCCTGGTCCTTATCCTGAGGAGCGGGTTGTTTCTTCTCGGGCTGCCCAGCAGTCTGCAGGTTCTGGTCCTCGGACTCGGGCTCGGGAGTCTGCTGCGGCACCTCAGCCTTTGGCTCAGGCTGTACCGGTTTCGCCTTCGGCTCAGTCTTCTGAGGTTCATTTTCAGCCTGCGGCTGCGCCTTCTGGAGCTTTGACTCAAGTTCCTTAATCTTCTTATCCTGGTCATCAATCCGTTGCTGAAGCTGCGCATTAAGCTCCTTCTGCTTATCGAGCTCATGCCTGAGAAGATCAATTATCTGCTGCGGATCCTGGGTTTTAGCCGGGCCGTCCTGTCCGGTCTGGGACTGAGTTCTGGGCTGGCTCTGCTGATTGACAACAGTTTCCGCTGCGGTCTTCTGGGCCTCCTGCTCCTTCTTTTCATCCTTAACCGGCAGTCCGAGAATCTTCCTGAGCTCGTTGACGTTGTTCCTGTAGATGTTCTTCATCCAGCCAGAAAAACGGTCAATAAGCCCCTTCTTGTCCTCATCCGGAGCCTGAAGAACCTCGGTGCGCCGCTTGTCAAGATCGTCGTACATCTTCTGGATCTTCGTCTGCATCTCCATAGCAATCGCGTCGATCTTCGCCTTCTCGGTCTTGAAAAAGTCATCGGCCTTCGCCTTCTTCTTCAGTAGCTGCTCCCTGGCTTCGACAGCCTTCCTGGACTCCTCAGCGTCCTTCGCCTGCCTGTTCTGGATGTCCTTAATCAGCTTGGCAAGGTCCTCCTGGAGCCTCTTCGCGTTCCTGTCCGGTGATGAGAAAAGTCCCTTCTTGCCGGCAGCGGCATCGTTTACCAGATCATCGAATCTGCGGTGAAAGTCCTTTACCCTCTGATCCATCTCATCATCAATCTTCTGAGCCTGCTCCGGCTGTACCTTCTTCTCAGCCTTTGGAGCAGAATCCTGCTGGCTCAACTGGGGATCCAGCTCCCTGACGTTGATAGTATCTTCTGCCATTATTATCTGTACCTCTTTTTTCCTTCCTGTTCTGCTTTCTTACGTCTCCGAATCGCTTCTTTCGCGGCTTCGGCGCGGGCCTTTTCGGCCGCCGTGCGCTTCTGCCTCTTTTTGCGAATCTTGTCCCTCGCCTTGCGGAGCCGTTCCTCCTGCGCGCTCTCAACGGGCGGCAGATTGTTCATTTTTTCCGCAATAAGCTCAGCTAATTTTATATCATCGGGGCTCCCCGAATCACGTAATTCTTTGATGTAATCTGACGCATTCCGCCGTATTTCAGTACGCGTCGCGCGGGCCTTTTTCATGACCTCGTTCTCGTAGTCGGTGAACTCACCGCCCGACTTCAGGACCTTCACGAGCTCCTCGATGCGGTATTTCTCGTAGATGTGCTGCGAGCCTCTCTGCTCCTGCTTCACGCGCTCAATCGGCTTGTCGCGCCTTGTGCGGCCGCGGACAGCGCGCGAAGTGGCATTGAGGTCAATGCCGTATTTCTCGGCGACAACGCACCAGCGTTCGCGGAGCGCGTTGACCTCCCTGCGGCTGTAATGCAGCCTCTGCCCGTCCTTTGACACGCTCCTCACCAGGATGTGCGCGTGCGGGTTGTCGGTGTCGAGGTGAAGCGTCCAGATGTACTCATAACCGCGGGCTCCGAGCTCCTGCTGCGCAAATTCCCGGACGGCCTTCTTCAGCGTCTCCGGGTCCGTGCCCGTAGGAGTCGAGACGATGATTCGGCGGGCCATCGCGAAGCGCTGCCGGGAAGAGGACTCTGCCCTCTCCGCTTTGTCCTTATCAGCCCAGTCCTCCATCCTCGCGTCAAGCGTGTCCGTGTCGGAGATGACATAGCCGTCGCCGTCCTCACACTCGAGCTTGCCGTTACGCGAGATGTAGCGGCCGGCCTCGGTCAGGTGCTTCTGCGATTTGATGGATGCCCTGTCAATCTTGATCATGGCCTCCGGTGTGCCCCTGGCGAACTTCTCAGCCTTGGCTCTGGAGCTCATGCCGCCATAACTCGGAAATAGCCTCGAGGAGCCGCCCTTCGGCTCATGCGCGTAAACGCGGCGGCCGAACTTGATTTCCTCATCCTTTTCTGGATTTCTCCTTCCGGATGTCATTCTTCAGGCCTCTCGCGCTTGCCGCTCACAGCGGCAAAGATGATGCGGCGGGCCCGGCGCCTGAATGTGTCGAGGGTCCGGCAGGTCATGTTCAGCTGCATCTTCAGGAGCTTCACCTCGGCAGGATCAATGCCCGGCTGCTTCTCCCAGTCGTGGGCATTTATCTGGTGAACGAGCTGGTTGAGGTTGGTGCCGACCTTCACCATCTGGCCGATGCCGTCCTGGAGCACGGCGACAGTCTCAGCGTCCATGACCGGCGCGCGGTTCATGAAGCTCAGGAGCATGCGCCTCACGCATTTGTTGATGCGAGGCTCGTGCCAGTACTTCATCCACTCCTCAACCTGCTCAATCTCCCTGCCGCGGAGGACGACATGCAAGTCGCGGTATTTGCGTTTGCCGCCGCCAGACAGAGCGAAGGCCGGATCCTGGAGCACGTAATCGGCCCCCTCGATTTTCGCGTGCCGCAGGACGTCCTCGAGGACATCACGGGCCAGCGTGCCCGGTCCCCGGCCGGCCTGTTCGGCAAGCCTCTTCCATTCAGCGTTTTTTTGGGTATCAAGACGAACATGGATCGTCATGGGAGTCCTCGTCAGGCCGTCCCGGCTGCAGCCCGACGGCGGGAAATGGGGTGCAGGGGACACGTCCCCTGACAGGCAACGGGCAGAGCCCGTCCGCACACACGTCAGTGTGATGCGCCTGCGGAGCACAGGAGAGGTCAAAAAATCAGGTGATTTTTTGACCGGGCATACCCGAAAACGATGTACCGGTTGTACACGTTTTTGGATAAGTATGCTATCCTGCACTAGCCCATTTTACCCCAAAAAACGCTGTAAAAAGGTAATCCGGATTACCTTTTTACATCTTCAAAAAAACGCCCTTCCGAGCCCTGGATTTTGACCTTGACTTGCGTCCCTGGTGCCCTTCCGCCCTTCAGAACTTGACTTTGCGCCCGTGTGCCCGTGCGACCTTCTGCCCTGGAACTTGACCTTGCGCCCCGGAGGAGAGCCCGCAGGGCCCTCCGGAGAAGAGAGCCCTGGCTGTGAAGCCAGGGCCCGGGGAATGAAGCGGAGCGGAATTCATCTGTACAGGCAGATTTTCCGGCTGCGCTCCGCAGCCGGAAGGAAGACTGTCTCGCCGTCCTGGAAGAGTCCTTCCGCGCCTTTCCGCCTCTCGATGAGCCCCTGTCCGAGGAGCCCGAAAAGAATGTCCTGCAGCTCATCATCTGAGATTGAGCCGGGGCCCCTGTGGTCCCTGACTGCCATCTGTTCCGCGATCACGTCCCGGTCAAGCACAGCTTTGCCGTTCCTGGCTACGGGACGCAGGGAGAGCAGATAGACCGCCCTGTCCTCGTTTGAGAGTCCGCCCCCCGAAAGCAGCTCAAGCTCCCTGTCACTTATCACAAACATCCTGTTCTCCTGGAAGTTCCCCGGAAAGGTCGTCCGGAGTCATGGATTTCAGGAAGTCCTTCAGCTGCTCCTCGGTGAAGCGCCAGTCGCGGCCGATTTTCGCGCCTTTGAGCTTACCGGCCTTCATGTAGTTCATAAGCGTATAGCGCGACAGCTTCAACGCTTTGACCGCTTCATCCATCGTGTAAACCCTCAATTCCATGATTCCTCCTCTTCTGGTTACTAAAAAGGCGGAGTTGCCCCCGCCCTGCTCTGAAAGCCGGACTACCGGCCGGTGACTGCTCAGGCCCTGCTGTAGGAGCGCCTGCTGAACCAGAGATCCTTAACGCCCTCAATGAGCGCCGGCATGAGATCAGCGAGCTCGTTGTCGTGCTCCATCTGCTTCAGGGTCTCATAGACTGCAAGACGGCTGCCGCGGGCGGCCTCAAGCATGCGGTCGTACCTGACGTTGGTTACAAGCCAGTCCCCGAACGGGTCCGGAGTGATGATAATGGCGCTGTAAACGCCTTTTCTGATTCTGATATAATCGTCTCTGTTCACTTTAGGTGTCCTCTTAAGGTTGAACATCTGAGGCGGCATGCAGGCCGCCTCGCCTCTGAAACCGCCAGAAATTCCGGCAAGCCTCAATCCTTCCTCGATGCTTCCATCTCATCAAGCTTCCTGAAGAGCTTGGCGCGAAGCTCGTCCTCAGTCTCAAAGCTCCACATCTTGAAAACGCGCTCGGCAACAGCAAAATTGTTACCAGGACCGTAACCGTGGGCGATGTCCCACTCATCAAGAGCATCCATCACTACATTGCGCGCATCGCTCATATCTCTCATCATTTTTTGTTCCTCTTAAGGTTGTTTGATTCAGGCGGCATGCAGGCCGCGACAGATGCATAACTCATCTATCTGTCAGATAGTATATCACAACTTTATTGTAAATCAACACAAATCAACACAAATCAACACAAAACCACAAATATCAACAATAAAAAGCCGGAGGAAATCCCCCGGCTCCGTCTCACAGTTCCCTGTCATTCCGCGTCAGCGCTGTACTCCGCCCTGATGTTCAGGGAAGAGCGCCCGCCCCGCGGCCCGCTCACAAAACCCTGCCCAGCCTTCCAGCCGGTTCCCTCAAGGGCCCTCAGGAATGCCTCCCGCTGCTCTGTGATGATTTCCAGGCTCCCGCGGTCCCTGCTGTCATTGGCTCCCGCACTGATGAATGCCTGCCTGCCCTCAAACCGGCAAATCAGGTCCCCGAAAGTCCTGCTAGCTATCTCAATGAGAGTGTTTGCAGCATCCTCTGAAAGCACATCTGAATCTGTTTTTTCCCTCATTCTGTTCTTTGCCTCTCTCTGTCTGTAAAATGTCATTGATTATTATTGCACAGAGACAGCCTATGAAAACACTTACAATTACCATTGAGAAAGGCGGTACCGGAAAGAGCCTCATCGCAACCCAGTTCGCGTTCTTCGCGCAGCATTTCTTCGGGCTCCGCGTTGCGGTCATCGATCTCGACCAGCAGCAGCAGACAGCCGAGACCCTCGTCCGCTCCGGCAAGGCCCAGAAGGCCGAGGTTTCATCAGCAGACTTTTTCACCCAGAAAACAGCAGCGGTCCTAATGGGAAGTCAGTTCCAGGACTTCACGGTCTTCGGCGCAGACCACAGGTCACTTGTCAGTGTCCAGTCCAACACGCACCAGGACGCAGCGAAGGACTTCTTCCGCGCGTCCGTCAATGCCCTCTCAGATCATTTTGACCTTGTTGTAATCGACACCAACCCGAACGACGACATCAGGAGCCAGGCGGCCCTCATCGCCTGCACCCATCTTGTATCCCCGATGCAGATCTCGTCCGAGTGCCTCGCAGGCATGCAGATCCTGATTGAAAGGATCAATGGCGCCATACCCAAAAACCCTGACCTCGCCCACGGTTTCATCGGCGTCCTCGCGAACATGTACCAGCAGACCGACTACCAGAAGAAAGGCATCGACGGTTTCATCGCGCAGCTCGGCGAGTTCATGGTTCAGACCGAGAGGTATTACTTTATAAAGGAGAACGGAGAACTGAAGCGCGACGAGGCCGGGAACCTCCTGATGTGCCGCCATCCGGAGTTCTGCGTGCTCAAGCTGCATGATGTATTCAAGATAGCCCAGGACAAAGCCTGCCCGCTCTGGGAGCTGCCGAACTCGGCGGACGCGTTCCGGGAAATGAAGAAGGCCTTCTTCACCATCATCGAGCGAATGAACACCGGCACCAACCCGGACAGCAAGCCCACCGAGGCCGATTTTGAACTCTTCCAAAGAGTCAGCCAGAAGCTCGGCAGGTATGCCGGCCTTGCAGTCAGGCAGTACTGGATGACCCCGTCACCGGTTTACATGCCGGGCATTCTCCCAACTGACGCACAGGCCCTCGCCGCTCTCAGGTCTAAGATTCCTCTGTCCGCCCTCCACCTGTCCCTCGCAGAGGAGCTTCCGGAAGTCTGAGTCTTTCCCTTTCCAGTACCCGGGCCGGTCCGCCTCCGCGGGCCGGTTTTCCTTTTCATTAGGGTGTATCCAAAAGAAAAAATCCTGCATCATTTTTTCATTTGCTGTAACATAGACCCTAATGAATAGTCAAAACAGCACCGACCCAAACGAAAAATGAAAATCGCCAGGATTTACATGAGAGTGTCAACCGACCAGCAGTCCCTCGAGCGCCAGGAACATCTGGTTGACGACGCCAGGAAGGCGGGATACTACGTTGCCGGGATCTACCAGGAAAAAGCCTCCGGCACCATCGCCGAACGTCCTGAGCTCATGAGGCTCATCAATGACCTCCAGCCCGGAGACGTCATCATCGCCGAGAAGCTCGACCGCATCAGCAGGCTGCCGCTTTCTGATGCCGAAAAGCTCATGCAGAAGATAAAGGAAAAAGGCGCGAAGATTTCGGTACCAGACCTTATCGACTTCAGCGACATCATCAAATCATCCGACGGCGTCGCGAGGATTGTGCTTGACGCCATGCAGGAGCTGCTTCTCAAAATCGCGCTGCAGAATGCCCGCGACGACTATGAGACCAGGAAAAGACGCCAGGCCGAGGGCATAGCCATTGCGAAGAAGTCCGGGATCTATACCGGCCGCAAGCCGGATCTGAAGAGGAGGGAGGTAATCAGGACTCTCAGGAAACAGAGTCTGTCCTACCAGAAGATCGCGGAAATGACCGGCTGCTCAGTCGCGACTGTGTACCGGGCAGTCAATGAAAAATGAATCGCATGTCCCGCTATGACATTCGACATGCAGATTGAATATTGCAAACATTTGCCTGTCAGTTATGATTATCAATGCCGGCTGAACCGGCGAAGTTACAGGAGAGTGACCATGACTATCGATGAACTTAGGGCCAAAAGCGATGACGAACTCACCGACATGAAAATTGAGGGTAAGATTACAGACAATGAGTATTTGCTCTCAGCTGAATGCTACAGCGACTTGTATCTTACCTGGCTTGACGGAAGAGAGCCGACAGACGAAACAGCCAAAGAATTTATTCCTCTTGCTGATCATCCTGAAAAAATTCTTGGCGGTCAGGAAATTGATTACTAATTTCATCTGACCATAAGGAGCATGAACCTTGGCCTTTTTCTCAAAAAACAACATTGACGGGAAGGCCCAGTCGCTCAATGAGCGCACCAATGCGCACGAGAAAGAGCAGGACAGGGGTCCGAGAACCGCAAGCCGGATCTGAAAAGCTGATACACCTGAATCCGGTTCTGCATAGCCTCTGACAGTCATGCTGTCAGGGGCTTTTTGTTATTTAAAACACAGGTACATATGATAAATATGACCTGAAATGCATAAGAAATCAGCCATTTTCCTGTATAATAGGCAGAGGTTGAAAAGGAGAAATCATGAAACCAGCACCAGATCCCGAAGTCCTGGAACGCGACTCAGCCGACAAGGCAGAGCAGACCCTTGTGCAGCAGGTTATTGACGCCAATGGAGACGGCAAGCTGAATCTTGCCGATGCAGATGACAAGCTCATCGAGCAGCTCATTGCCCAGAAATGTCCGACCGCCTCGAAGGAGAACATCGAGCACATCCGCGACATCATCAAGCAGCGCGTCGAGATTGCGAAGCAGCAGGGAGGCGGGCTCAGGATTGTTGACGAGAAGGCCCAGTCGCTCAATGAGCGCTCCAATGCGCACGAGAAAGAGCAGGACAAGGGGCCGAGGACCAGGAACCTGTGATGTTTAAGGCGTTGGTTGCCGGTCTCTGTCTCTGCAGCTCCGCTGCATTCGCTGTTTCCCAGGCTGATTTTCAGGAGCTTGCCGGAAAGTGCGCGCCGGACGTCTCGTTCGACACGCTGCAGGCCATTGTGCAGACGGAATCAGGCTTCAATGAGTACGCAATCGGTGTTGTCGGAGGCGCAGTCAGGCAGCCGGAGAGTAAGGCGGATGCCGAGATGGCAATCCGTGCTCTGGACGCGGCAGGCGTCAATTACTCCGTCGGCCTCGGGCAGATCAACCGCTCGAACTTTGCGGCACTCGGCCTTACAGCCTCTGATGCCCTGGAGCCCTGCAGGAACCTCCGGGCAGCTCAGACAGTTCTTAAAATATGTCATCGCAGGTACAAAAATCTTGCCAGCACCATATCCTGCTACTTCTCCGGAAACGATATAATCGGCTTCAGGGAAGGCTATGTGGAATCAGTTCTCAGCAACGCGGAAAAGCACATTGCTCCGCGTATGCCGGAGCCCCGGGAGTCTGAAATTGCCGCAGCAGGCAATGAGTCAGTTCCGGGATTTATCTTCTAATCTGCATAAGGAAAGAAAATGAAACTTACCAAAGAAATCAAGACAGCTTACGCAATGGCACTTGTCCTTGCCTCCGATGCCGCATTGGCAGCACCAGGCGGACTTGGCGGCGCCGACCCCAACGAAAAATTCCAGAAGATTCTCGGCGTAATCCAGGGCTGCGGCGCAGTTGTGCTCACAATCGCCATCTGTTGGGCCGGCTACAAGATCATGTTCCAGGGTCAGACCCTCCGCGAGGTAGCTCCTCCTCTCCTCGGCGCAATCCTTTTTGCGGCAGCAGGATGGCTCGCAGAGCTCCTGGTCTGACATGCGTACCTCCACGGTATTCAAGGGCTGCACAAGGCCGGCAGCCATTTTCGGCATTCCCATGAAACCGTTTGTTCTGGTTGTCGGCCTTTCTCTCATGATCTGCCAGTTTTTCGGCTGGTTCATTTTCGTTTCCATCCCGGCACTCATCATCATGAGGCAGGTCGCGAAGTACGATGACCAGAAGTTCGAGCAGATTTTCCTGTGGCTGCGCGTAACGCTGCCGTGCAGGCACGGTGAGCAGTTCCACGCGGCCCCTTCAGCATACAAGCAGCGTCCATCAATCAGAAAGCACCTTCGCGCAAAGGAATAACCATGCCTGACACTCTCACCAGGTTCCTTGACTGGACAAAGAGACAGCTCTCCTTCTCGCATTACATCCAGCTCTCATCCGTCATTGCGGACAATATTGTCTGCGGGAAGGGAGGAGAGCTTGTAGCAAGCTGGAAGCTCCGCGGCCTCGCCTTTGAGACCGCCGACGACATCGACGTCGAGACAGCGACCGACGCGGTGAACACTCTCTACCGGGCCCTTGCCCAGACCGAGAAGCTTGCCGTCCAGGTCCACCGCATCAGGCGCCCCATGGTCGACGAGCTCACCGCATCCGAGGAGCCAGGCTTCGCCCGGGATTTGTCGCTTGCGTACAACAGAAGAATAGGCCATGAGCACCTGATGGCAACCGAGCTCTATGTAACGCTCATCAGCAATGACCGCAGGAAGCTCACCGTTGACAGCCTCCGCGACGAAATCGATAATTTTGAGAAAATCTGCGGGATTTTCGAGAAGTCCTTCAACGCCTATGAGCCGGAGCGCCTCGGCGTGTACCGGAAGCATGACGCTGAGTTCTCGTCCCAGCTTTCGTTCTATAACTTTCTGCTCAC
>Ga0256404_1008940_pt1 | contig 14676 bp, 14 predicted proteins | sample RumenRJG_01DNA_FD_185990 | JGI IMG/M metagenome (GOLD analysis project Ga0256404, IMG submission 185990) | Bovine rumen microbial communities from Lethbridge, Alberta, Canada - RJG_01 | ecosystem: Host-associated > Mammals > Digestive system > Stomach > Rumen | place: Canada: Alberta | collected...
AGACCCTGTGCGTCAGCTACGCCGCCCAGTACGGCGTGAACGTGCGGGTGTCCCGGCTGTGCCACGTCTACGGGCCCACCTTTACCCCCACCAACAGCCGCGCCGACGCCCAGTTCCTGCGCAACGCCCTCAACGGCGAGGACATCGTCATGAAGTCCGACGGCAGCCAGGTCCGATCCTGGTGTTATGCCGCCGACGCCGTCAACGCCCTGCTGTGGCTGCTGCGCGACGGCAAGCCCGGCGAGGCCTACAACGTGGCCTCCCACGCCGTGGCGAGCATCCGCGAATACGCCCAGACCCTCTGCGACCTCGCCGGGACCGCCCTCCGCTTCGACATCCCCCCCGCCGTGGAGCGGGCCGGCTACACCCGGGTCACCCGCGCCGTGCTGAATCCCGAAAAGCTGGAGACACTCGGCTGGCGGGCGCGCTACGACCTGCGGACGGGGCTGGAGCATACCTATCGGTGCTTGAAATGATTGACATTGTATACCGAAAGTGGTATTATTGAGCCGGAAAGGCGGTGATGTGCGATGACGACGCCGACTCAGATTCGCATCGATTCCGAGATCAAGAAGGAGGCCGTCGCGCTGTTCGACCAGCTGGGGCTGGACATGTCCAGCGCGGTCAACCTGTTTCTGCATCAGTGTGTGCTGCGGGGTGGCCTGCCCTTCGCCGTGGAGGTTCCCCACTATGACCAGCGGGTGCTGGAGGCGATGGCCGAGGCGAAGCGCGTGTCCCGCGACCCGGACACACCCGGCTACACCGACATGGACGCGCTGGTGAACGCGCTGGAGGCGGATTGATGTATACCGTCAAATTCACATCGGCTTATAAGAAGAGCTGTAACTGTTCAGTCGTTGACTCCTTCCGACCCGCTTCGCGGGCCACCTCCCTCAAAGAGGGAGGCTTTTGGGGCCCCGTCCAGGCTCCCTCTCCGAGGGAGCTGTCAGCCGCAGGCTGACTGAGGGAGTCATCCCTGAGCAACTGAATAGTCACGAAGAGCTATAAGCTGATGAAGAAGCGCGGCTTGGACGTGGGGCGCTGAATCAGGTGGTGGACACCCTGAGACAGGGCTTGCCGCTGGCCCAGAGATACCGCGACCACCCGCTCACCGGCGAATACAGGGGCTTTCGGGAGTGCCACATCCAGCCGGACTGGCTGCTGATCTATCTGATCGAGAACGATGTGTTGACCCTCACGCTGGTGGACACTGGCAGTCACGCGGACATGTTTGGAAATAGCCTCTATACACGGGGCGGGCGCTCAACTGTTGAGCGCCCGCCCCGTGTTCCCCTTTCATCCCGCCCGGCATAGTATGTCCCGGACCCGATGAAAGGAGAGATTCGCTTGAAGAACTGCAATTGCGATTCCAACAACGGATGCCGTCGCCGCCGCCGCGGCTGCATGAAGCTGGCGCGGGGCTACTGGGAGAACTTCCCCTACTACACCGGACCCTGCCCGGACGCGGAGGGCTGCTACGGCTGGCGCAAGTGCCGCCGCTGGGAGGACTGCGACGACGAGCAGGAGACCGAGAACGAGTGCGAGTGCCACTGCCACTGCGAATGCGAACAGGACGACCCCTGCGAACGCCCCCGCCGCCGTCGCCGCAGACGCCGCTGCGGGCCCTGCTGCGGCATGTTCGTGGCCTATCTGCCGGTGGCCGTGGGCCCAAACGGCATCATTCCGCTGGTGTTCAACCGGCCCTGCCGGGATGACAGCTTTGAGGTCAACAGCGGCATGGTGACCCTGGAGCGGGCGGGCACCTACCTGGCCACCTATACGGTGCGGGTGCCGGAGACCGCCGCGCTGGACACCACCATCACGCTGAACGTGGACAACGCCTCCCAGGCGCCCGCCGTCACCCAGGTGGTCACCGAGGCGGGGGCCAGCACCAGCGCCTACACCGCCCAGGCCGTATTCACCGCCGACGAGGGCGACACCGTCACCCTCCGCACCAGCGAGGCCATCAACGTCACAGACACCGCCGTCCCGCCCCTGTTCACCCTGAGCCTGACGAGGCTGGACGACTGATGGGGGTCGGGCTTTGACCAGGGAAAAGGGAACAGGGAAAAGGGAAAAGGAATAGCGGCTGCCGCGCATTGTAGGGGCGGCCAATGGCCGCCCGCCTTATACCGATACAAAACGTACCACCCGGCGGGCGGCGCATCGCCGCCCCTACGCAGCCAAGCCGTTTCAATTCCTAATTCCTAATTCCTAATTCAATAAACCCCCCGTCGGACGATGTCCGGCGGGGGCGTTGCTTACGGCTGCTTGCCGATGTAGGCGAGTATGCCGCCGTCCACATAGAGGATGTGGCCGTTGACGAAATCGGAGGCGTCGGAGGCCAGGAACACGGCGGGACCCATGAGGTCCTCGGGAGTGCCCCAGCGGGCCGCGGGGGTCTTGGAGACGATGAACTGGTCGAAGGGGTGGCGGCTGCCGTCGGGCTGGCGCTCCCGCAGCGGCGCGGTCTGGGGGGTGGCGATGTAGCCGGGGCCGATGCCGTTGCACTGGATGTTCTGTTCGCCGAATTCGGAGCAGATGTTCTTGGTGAGCATCTTGAGACCGCCCTTGGCCGCGGCGTAGGCGGACACGGTCTCGCGGCCCAGCTCGCTCATCATGGAGCAGATGTTGATGATCTTGCCGTGGCCCTTTTTGATCATGCCGGGGATGACGGCCTTGGCGCAGATGAACGGGGCCACCAGATCGATGTCGATGACCTTGCGATACTCCTCGGCCTCCATGTCGCACATGGGGATGCGGCGGATGATGCCGGCGTTGTTCACCAGGATGTCGATGGTGCCCAGCTCGGCCTCGATCTTGCCGACCATCTCCGCCACCTGGGCCTCGTCGGTCACGTCGCCGATGAAGCCTTTGGCTTCGATGCCCTTGGCGGCGTAGTTGTTTAACGCGGTCTCCAGATGCTTTTCGTCCCGGCAGTTGAAGGCGATCTTCGCGCCCGCCGCCGCAAAGGCCTCCGCGATGGCGAAGCCGATGCCGTAGGCCGCGCCCGTGACCCAGGCCACCTTGCCGTCCAGACGGAAGGAATTCATATTGAAGCTCATGGCAGTGTGTCCTCCTTGTTTTTTAGGGATTAGGGATTAGGAATGGCCTGGTTACGGAGAGGCGGCGTTGCGCCGCCTGCCAGGAAGTGCGTATTGCTTGGTACAGGTCGCGCGGCAGCGGCTATTCCTTTTCCCTATACCCCGCCGTACAGCAGCCATCCCCGAATCCCCTCTGCGAAATTACTTTAGCTCCGTGGTGGGAATATCGTCCATATCGTCGAACGCCTGGTTCTCGCCGCCCATGGCCCAGATGAAGGTGTAGTTGCTGGTGCCCGCGCCGGCGTGGATGGACCAGGAGGGAGAGATCACGGCCTGCTCGTTCTGCATGACGATGTGGCGGGTCTCGTCGCCCTCGCCCATGAAGTGGAAGACCACGTTGTCGCGGGGCACTTCAAAGTAGAAGTAGACCTCCATGCGGCGCTCGTGGGTGTGGCAGGGCATGGTGTTCCATACGCTGCCGGGCTCCAGCACGGTCATGCCCATGGAGAGCTGGCAGGTCTTGAGCACGTCGGGATGGATGAACTGGTTGATGACGCGCTTGTTGCTGGTCTCCGCCGCGCCGCAGGGCTTCTTGTTGGCGTCGGCGATCTTGATGAGCCGGTTGTCATAGTGGCAGTGGGCCGGGGCGGACACCAGATAGAACTTGGCGGGGGCCTTGGGGTCGTCGGAGGCGAAGGTCACGTCCTTCGCGCCTTGGCCGATGTACAGGCAGTCCTTGTAGCCCAGCGCGTAGACCTCGCCGTCCACGGTGACCTTGCCCGCGCCGCCCACGTTGAACATGCCGCACTCGCGGCGCTCCAGGAAGTAGTGGGTGCCGAAGTTGTGCCACACGTCCATGCCGTCGTCGATGGGCAGCGCGCGGTTGACGGGCATGATGCCCACCGTCACCATGCGATCCACATGGCTGTACACCGCTGTCACCTGATCCTCGACAAACAGCTTTTCGATCAGAAACTCCCGCCGGGTCTCCTCGGTGGTATAGCGCTTGAAGTCCCGCTGATTGCAGGAATAGCGAATGTCCATGACAAATCCTCTCCTTATATGTCAGTTTGTGGTGCTATTATACAACGAACACGACAGGGGTGTCAAGAAAATTAGAGGTTCGGATCAACGCACGCTCGGAGAGGATTGTTTTTAATTAGGAATTAGAAATTAGGAATTAGGAATTGAATAGCGGCTGCCGCGCGCTGTAAGGGCAGCCTATGATCGCTCACCATATACCGAAACAATATGTGCTTCATTGCGAGTGGCGCATTATCATTTCGACGTGCCAAACCATTTAATTCCTAATTCCAAATTCCTAATTCCTCATTTTTCCTTTCCCCGCATCCCCATGACGCTATCCGCGCCGAGGCTTGACAGTTCAGGGGCCGCGGGCCTATAATAGAAGGGGTAATGATGCAAATGGGGGAGAAGAGACATGAGGATCGGCGTGTTGGGCGCGGGTACGTGGGGCATGGCGCTGACGCGGATGCTGTGCAATATCGGGCATGAGGTGACGGTGTGGTCGGCGCTGCCGGAGGAGATCGACCAGCTGGACCGGGAGCGGACTCAGAAGAACCTGCCGGGGATGACCATTCCCGCGGCGGTGCGCTTCACCAGGGACCTGGCCGACGTCTGCGCGGGACGGGATCTGCTGCTGTTTGCGGTGCCGTCGATCTTTGTCAGGTCCACGGCCGAGCGCGCGGCGCGCTACATCCCCGAGGGCCAGCTCATCGCCGACGTGGCCAAGGGCCTGGAGGCGGAGACGCTGATGACCATGTCCGAGGTCATCACCGACGCCCTGCCGGGCAAACGGCCCACCGTGGTGGCGCTGTCCGGGCCCACCCACGCCGAGGAGGTGGCCCAGGACCTGCCCACCACCATTGTGGCCGCCTGCGCCGACCAGGCCGCCGCCGAGACCGTGCAGGCCATTTTCATGAACGACGTGATGCGGGTCTACACCAACACCGACATCCGCGGCGTGGAGCTGTGCGGCGCGCTGAAGAACATCATCGCCCTGGCTGCCGGCATCTCCTCGGGCATCGGCTACGGCGACAACGCCAAGGCCGCCCTGATTACCCGGGGCCTGGCTGAGATTACGCGCCTGGGGGAGAAGCTGGGCTGTGAGCCCCGCACCTTCGCCGGTCTCGCGGGCATGGGCGACCTGATCGTCACCGCCACCAGCCGACACAGCCGCAATAACCGCTGCGGCTGCCTCATCGGCCAGGGCGTCCGCCCCGACGAGGCCATCCGCCAGGTCGGCATGGTGGTCGAGGGTGTCAACGCCCTGGACGCCGCCATGAAGCTCTCCGAAAAGTACGATGTGGAAATGCCCATCGTCCACGCCGTGGACCGCGTCATCCACCATAACGCCGACCCCGCCGACCAGGTCCGCCGCCTCATGAACCGCGACCCCAAGACCGAGCTCTTCTAATGTAATATTGCACATGAGTCGGGAGCGGGGAGCTGAAGGCGGTGCAAATCGCTTCGGGATTTGCACTCAATTCCCGCCTTCACTCCCCGCCGCCGGCGCATCCCGCTCCCCGTTTGGCCCATCGGCTGAAGCAGCAATCGGACCAAATGTAAAGTTTTTCACATACCACAAAAAGGTATTGCATTTTCTCCTCCCTTGCAGTATAATAATACCTGCGTTCGACGAGAGACGGTCGCGCTGATGTAGCTCAGTAGGTAGAGCGCATCCTTGGTAAGGATGAGGTCGCCGGTTCGAATCCGGCCATCAGCTCCAGCTCTGCACATAAGTTTTGATACAAAGCTTGCGTGCAGATTTTTGTATGTGTTGATGATGGATTATGCAGGAATGAACCTATTCGCCGTGAATATGGCGCATTTCTGCATAATTCATTTCCTGGCTTGCAAACACGCCCTTCCCATTCACCTTGCCTGCAAGCACTATCACCCAGTTTTCAGCCCATATCCACGCCCTTTCCCGAGCAAATGAGGCGTTATGCCGGTATCCGTTGACAAGTGTTGACTTATGTTGACATGTGTTGACGAATACTATAAGGCGTAAATCTGCACCAATAGCAATCCTGTGATATTTAGCCTATTCCTCTTTCGTGGAAAGAAACTGGTCCATGCTAAATGATGACTTATACCTTGTGCTCTTTCGGACCTTTTGTGTACCACTGCCTTCAACATTGCAACGGAGTTCTCTTTCTCTCTGAGCAGCATCAAATTGCTCGCGTGTTATGATTGCCTGATGGGCTGCTGTGGCTTTGTATTGCGCTGCTTCCCCACGATTCTTTATTCGCTTTGAGCCTTGGCCGCCGATTCGGATTGTTTTCATAAGAACGACGTCCCCAACATATTTTTCATTGCTCAGAATATCATCAACTGATTTCAGACACCATTTCTCCTTGCCGGTGGGTGAAGGAATGCGAAGTTCCTTCAGCAGGTCAACGATTTGCTTGATTGTGGCTCCCTGGAGATAAGCATCGAAGATGAGCTGAACATTGGCGGCATCAGATTCATTGACCACTAGCTCACCGTGTTCATCCCTCTGAAGGCCATAGCAGGGACGAGTATAGTTTTTTGATTTGCCGGTAGCGGCGCTGTTTCGCAGGCTTAGTTTGATATTATCGCTACGAGCCTGGTTTTCCGCCTGGCAGAAGGCTTCAATGACTGTGAGGATATGCTCAGAGGAGGAATCAGCGGTATTGAGGTTTTCCAACTGGAAAAAGACATTCACGCCACATGCCTTGATCTCACGCAGGCTGATCAACATCTCCTCAGTATTCCGTCCGAACCGGCTAATGCTCTTACAAACGATGAGGTCAAGCTTTCTGTTCCGGCAGTCCTCGAGCATACGCTGATAAGCGGGGCGGTTTTCTGTGCGAGCGCCACTTACGATGTCAATATACACATCATATATCCGAGCAGAGTAATCGGTTCTGAATATCCTGACCAGTTCAGAAACCTGCGCGGCCAAGCTGTTCATCTGCTCGGGACTGCGTGTACTCACACGGGCATAGATACCCACCTGTTTATAGAGCGGAGGTATTGAGGGGGATTGATATACTACGCGGACTTTTTTTGTCATGATCTGACCTCTTTTGACATTTCTTTCTTTGGCATCAGTTTTTTGGGAGGTATATCATAGTATACTCCCTCATCTGTTTCTCTTGGATATATTTCGAAGCTTTCGATACAATGTAATACTATACTTGACAATTCATCATATATTTCAGGATTATCCCATTGAGGATATACTCTGACCATTGATTTTAACGCTTTCCACATGTCAGGAATTAAGTGAAAAAAACGTGATGGGTATTCTGTTTGAATAATCTTATCCATAAGATCATCTGCTACTCTATCTGTGTGTCCCATAAAATAGCAACAGTAAATGAAAGCAGAACGAATATACTCATGTAGGAGACGTATGAATGTATCCAGATCGATTTCATTTGTGTTATATTTCCATCGGAGATCACAGATCTCCTTTTCCGCTTTATCAAGATTACTCAGAAGGTTATTGATCTCTTCACTGATTCCATCTAAGTCATAGAAGTAATTTGAGCGACGACATGCATAGTATTCTTCCCATAAACGATGTGCATCGAATCGCAATATGTTTTGTAAGTTGTACTCATCAAATGCGTGTTTAAACCATGGCCAGCTTTTTTGATTATCTTCATCCTCTACATGAGATAGTTCATGACGTATTACACGCAAGAGGTTCTTTTTTTCCAGTACTATCTGTTTAAGATTATCAATATCAATTTTATCAGAATTGTTTTCGAGGAACTGCCCTATGACAATAAACATAGGAATCAGTTTGCTGAAAAAGATATGATATCCGTCTTTTGTTGCCACAACTTGGGCATGTCCCTCTGCAATCTTGTTCTTGGTTGCAAATGCATGTTGACCGATTGATTTCTGAAAAGCAAATAGTTCTTCTTGGTAATTTTCTGTAAAGTGAACTGCGACAAGATTATTGATATTGATGTAAGGCTTTTCTAATGTTACTAACTGCTTTATAACACTCTCCATAGCGCTTCTTATACTTGGTATCAGAAAATCAAATTGCTTCAAATTGCTGTCAAAGCTTTTTATGGTAACAATTATTTGCATTGTCTCTCTCCTCTATAACAATTCTTTTCTGAGGTTTGTGCCTTGGCTGGTTATAATTCAGGGTGGTTTTCCGTGTGACACCACTTGCGATGTCGATATACATATCTAAGGAATTGAAATAATACAATCCATAATCGTTTTGTATCGCTGTGCAGCAATTGCTTTTATTATATACTATTAATCTTATCCGGCACACAGAATACGTATCAAGTGCTCTTCTAAAGCCAAGAATTCATCATACAGTCTTCTTTGTAGTGATACATAGTCTTTTTGTTGGAGCAATACCGGTTTATTGGTATAATGCCGGTAGCAATCTGATATATCGCGTCTCTTTTTCTCAATATTCTTTCCATGTTCATAATCATGCCGTAAGTCGGTACGCATATCCTTCACTCGAAAGATACATTGGTATACTTCTTCTTCACGAACAGCCTTATCTGAGCATAGGCTTTTTATATGTTCCAAGTTTTCATAGAACATCATGTAAAAACCATCAATCATCGAACCGAATAAATCCTTAGATGAACAGAACAAGCTTCCGATATTTGCAGAAACAATCATCATTTTTCCTGTGTACTTAAAAATTTTCGGCTTTCCCGTAGAAGCAGCAAGTTCATTGATGGTCACAGCATTTTCAACAATTTTCTTTCCTTTTTCTGTCACTTCAACAATAGACGAATTCTTAAAACCCTCCTCAGGTGAAATCTCGACATTTTTCCGTTTGGTATAGCCTATGTATTGAGGAATCAGGCTCACGACACTCTCTGGTTCCTCTGGTTCTAAGGAATCGCCACTAGTATCCTCATCACCGGGCTCTAACTTGTTTTCAAATCCAATAATCAATTCGTTCGTCCAAGTTACTTGGCGATCTACAAAACGAGAAGCTGCATCCATGAGACCAAGGTGCCACTCTGCTGCTCCCCTCTCCTTTAGAATCTCTTGGTGATGATGAAAAGCCAATCCCTGCAAATCATCAATCATGGCAAAGGGGGCGATTAATTCCCTCCACCTATCATCTATTCCTGAATAAGCTTGTGTTATGCTAGCTACTTGCGCCGCTACACTGATGAGATGATCTGTATTGATCTCACGCATAACACGACCGGTTTCCTTCTCGAGTGCAAGGAGGGCCGTTATACCTGAATGAGGGATTCCATCAGTTTCTATGGCAAGCAAATCAGATGCCTTAACCATCCATGATGGTTGACTGGTTAACCATGAAGTGTCTATTGACTTCGTAGCGGCCACCAGTGCAGCAGACATGCCTGCTGTATTTATCTTGCATTCTTCAAGCACTGGAAGAAGCGATCTTTGCATTGCTGTTGCAATATTCTGAGCATATAGGTCGGTTCGCAACAAATCAGAAAACTTGGTCCCAATAAGTCCATCAATGCTCTTGTTATAGGATTCAAGCATATCTATTGCCGTTCTGTATGGTTCACAAAGCATATGCACTTCTTTCGCCAGTTCCGCGCGCTCTTGAAACAAACCACAATCCAAGGCAGTCTGTGCTAAGCCGAGTTGGGATAATCTAGGATAACGGGTCGAAAAGGAAGTAGACAATCCTAACCGTTCAGCAATAGAGGGACGAGAAACTGTTTCTGCTATATCATTGATCCATCTCGTGCTCTCAGTCGCTTTCTGGGCGATTTCCTCAAGTTCATGCCACTTTCGAAATATATCGTTTTTCATCGAATTCCCTTTCAAATTCCGTGGAACCTCTCTGGTATTTTCGCAAGAATAGGAAAATGATCCATAATCTCCTCAAGAAAAAATCGTTTACAAGGATTAGCCTACTCGAATGTGCCATATGCTCAATCGACTCTACGATTGTATTATAACAGAGAATTCACTGTGTTTTCAAGGGCTTTTTGATATTTTGTATCAAAGTTATAGTCAGACTAGAGTGTGTTTCCAAATGCATAACCACCAGGATTATGCAAGCAGGATACGGATGCAGGCGAAATGGACGAAAGCAAGGAAGCGGGAGGCGAGCTTGTCATAGCGAATGGCGACTCTGCGGAACTCCTTGAGTTTGAGGAAGAACTTTTCCACAAGATGGCGTTCCTTGTAAAGCCACCAATCGACGTACCAAGGATCAGCTTCACTCTCCCTGGGCGGGATACAGAAATCCGCGTCACGGTCGGCAAGAAACTCGCGAAGCGCCCATTTGCCATAGGCTTTATCAGCAAGGACAGTCGTTCCTTTCAGGTCAACCCGGCTGAGCAGTTTTTCAGCGACAGTAACGTCATGAACGTTGCCGGCGGTCAACATGACCTCTATCGGGTTGCCCAAAGCGTCCACAATGGCATGAATCTTCGTGCTTCTGCCACCGCGGCTCACTCCAATGCACTGATTAACCTGGGTTTTCGCCCATACAGCGTCTGGATTTTGGCTGGGGGTTTCTACAGCTCCACCGGGTTTTGAGAGCCCCCTCTCTCGGCACCGGCGCTTGCCTTGTGTGCCTTGATGTAGGTGCTGTCTATGCTGATGTCCTGCAGGTCGGCGTCCTCGCCAAGTTCATGGAAGATCTTCTCGATCAGGCCGCTTTCCGACCAATCCTTGAACCGCTTGTACACCGTCTGCCATGGGCCGTACCGCTCCGGCAGGTCGCGCCAGGCCGCTCCGCTTCGGGCAATCCAGAAGATGCCGTTCAACATCTCCCTGGGTTCTCGCCTCGGACGTCCCTTGTCGCCCATCTGCCGCTCCGGAAAATAGGGCTGCAGCCGCTCCCATTCGGCGTCTGTCAGTTCGTACCGTCGAATAATTCGCTTCATGCGCCTCACCTCATGGGTTTTATTCGACATCGACTGCCTGTTTTCCTTTTGGTTTTCTTTGCCTAACTGCATATTCCTTCAGCTTTCGCTTGGATTTATGCTTTTGGAAACACACTCTAGTCTGAGCAGCTCTGCACGTAAGTTTTGATACAAAGCTTGCGTGCAGCTTTTTGTTTTATCTGGAGGCGGATTATGCAGAAATGAGCCTATTCGCCGTGAATATCGTTCATTTCTGCATAATTCATTTCCCGTCTTGAAATAACACTTTACTCCTACACCTGCCCCACCAGTCATCACGCCCCGCTTTCAGTCAAATTTCGTGGTCTTCCTGGATCAGATGTGCCGTTTTGCCTGTAACCGTTGACAAGTGTTGACTTGTGTTGACAAGTGTTGACGAATTACTGTAGAATAAACGCATGAAATAACGTGAAATTATAGAACCGATATATCACCGGGAGGTGCGCCAAATGCCAAATGGAAGTAAACCCACTGAAGATGAGCATTTTATTCCAAGAATGTATTTACGTAACTTCTCTGTGATTAAGGGGAAAAGAGATCATATATGTCAGTTTGATACCAATACAATGCAGCAAACCCCAACTTCAGTGAAGTTGGAAGATGTCTGCTGTGAAAAGAATCTATATGAATTAAGAGACAGTAATGGCTCGATTATTGCACAGAATCATATAGAGAACGCTTTTGGACGAATTGAGGACTACACCGCCAGAGTAATTAAGTCAATCATTGCCAAGTCACAGAATGAAAACTGTTTGAAATGTTCAACCGTTCTTTCGCAGGATGAAAAGAGCTTCTTAACCATATTCATTACAGCTCTTATGTATCGTGATCCCCAAACAATTGTAATGGGTATGAGGTTTCTTCAAGAGAATAACCCCAATGTGGATTGTAGAAACGCCAGGAACTTCACACTGATGAATCTTCTTCCTTTGAGCGGTAATCCTGAATGGGACAATAAAACAATCATAAGGTCTGCGATTGAAACGCTTAGTGGAATGTTTTTTCAAATTGGTTTTACAGACAATGACATTATAATAACATCTGACAGGCCTGTTATTCAATGGCCATCGCATGATAGCTCTGATCATAGGCCAAGAGCCGTTGCCTTTCCTTTGACTTCGAGACTTGTATTATATCTGTTTCCTATAGAAAGTGCCGAACAGAACGAAAGTAGTTGCTTCTTTAAGATGAGTGAGCAGCAAATCAATGATATTCAGACAAACATTGCTGTATGCGCACGAAGATGGATTTATTCAAAGAGCATGCTTACGGTCGAGCAATTGGAAATAATCAAGGAAGCAAGGGCAAGATTGCCAGCAAATAGCTGAAACGGTATCCATAGAATACAGCCCTGTTCAGATGTTGAATACCTATCACCTACACATAGCAAGGGATGTCATAGCCAGAGAAAAGCTGTAAACTATTATTGAATCCACCCCTGGAATATTGTATAATACCATTTGAAATGTAGGCTACAAAGGGTAAGCCTTCGTCTTGAAGGGGTGGATTGGATGGCGACGATCAACGATCTGATCAGCCAGATTGAGAATGTGGAACTGCGGGAGCGGATTCAGAAGGAAGTGGACGCGCTCAGCCGGCAGAAGAAGTTTGGGCTGGTGTTTGAGGATCACATTCCGGAGTGTACGCTGCTGTATGACGTTCCCGTGCAGAGGGGACGCATGGTTGCCATCAAGGGGCAGGACGCGGACACTCAGTATTTCGTCGCCGGACTCAAGAATGGCGTGGCCAGGTGCATCAGCAAGGCCACCAGCGAAGCCAACGACATTTCTGTGGAGAAGCTGGTATGCGTCGCGCAGTTTGGCGATCCCATCTATCCATATCTGAAACCCATTGACGCTGTCTGCAACGCCCCGGACAGCGACCTCTGGCATACCCTGATCGAAGCCGACAACTATCACGCCCTCCAGCTGTTGGAGTACCTGTACGCCGGGAAGGTGGACTGCATCTATATCGACCCGCCCTACAATACCGGCGCAAAGGACTGGAAGTACAACAACGATTACGTGGATGGCAACGACACCTATCGCCACAGCAAGTGGCTGTCCATGATGGAAAAGCGGTTGAAGCTGGCGAAGAAGCTGCTCAACCCGCAGGATTCTGTGCTGATCGTTACCATAGATGAAAAGGAATATTTGCATTTGGGATGTTTGCTGGAAGAAGTTTTTCAAGAATCGGAAATTCAGATGATTTCCTCTGTTATTAATCCCAAAGGTTCTGCTCGGGCTGGAAGATTCTCAAGGGTGGATGAGTATATCTTTTTTGTATATTTGGGGAATGCACAAGTCATTCCTCAGATATCAGATATGCTTAGAGAGAATGAGACTGATAGAAGAAGCGTTCGATGGGCTGGATTAATGCGAAACGGTGAAGGATCTTCCCGTGCGCGTATTCCAAGTCTCTTCTACCCGATTTTTATCGACAGGAATACAGGAAGATTTCACTCTGTTGGTGAACCGCTTGCACCGACAGATGATAAACAGGATGTAATCTGTCCAGAGAATACCATTGCACTTTTCCCGGTTAGTGGAACAGGACAAGAACTCCAGTGGAGACTGTATCCACCCTCTTTCATGAGCTATCTTGAGAAGGGTTATATTAAATTTGGACGAAGAGCAGCCGACGGCAAGAGGTCTATATCATACCTTCAAGATGGTATGATAAGAAAGATTGAAAATGGTCAAATCATCATAACTGGACGTGAACCAGAAGGTGCTTTGATCTTAGAATATGCAGATTCGATGGGAACAAAGAAACCAGCAACTATTTGGAATATGGTTTCTCATTCAGCAAGCGAACATCCGTCAGGCGTTCGGAGCCGTTTTCCAGACGATTCAGCAGCGACGCAATCTGCTCGGTGGTGTAGACCTTCTCCTGCGCCTCTGCCAGCTTCTGGCGATGCTTCTTGTCCTTCACGCACCGCAATACCTTGGATGCGTCCTCCTTCACGACCCGGAGCTGCGCCATGTAGTTAAAGAAGCGATGCAGGATCACGACGTAGTTGTTCCGAGTCGGCACACTCAGCCCACGTGCATACAGTTCCTGATAGTATTCGCTCAGCATAATGGCGGTGACCTCTGGAATGTGTTTCTCACTGAGGGAAAGCTGGTAGTGCTCTCCCAGCCATTCCTCAAAGCGGGTCAGTTCCTCGCGATAGTGCGACAGGGTTTCAGGCGACTTCTCCTCTGCGGTCAGCTGATTCATGAAACGATCGATCAGGCTCGTCATAACGCATCTCCTCCTTAGTGTTCGTTGAATACCACGGATTCTCCCATTTTCAGATCCCAGCAGCTCATGCCGGTGGCGACGCAATCACCGCAGTAGGACTGACAGGGGCGGGCATCGGTGGGAATATCCGCTGTTTCGTGCTTGAAGCGAATGTATGCAACAGGCAGGTTGTGGGGATTGTCAGGCAGAAAGTCGCCCCAGGCGCTCAGGACGATGCTAAGGTTCCCGGGGAGGCCGCCGTTCTTGGCAATGTAGCTGTTGACCAGTTCATATTTCTTGGTGAAGGCCAGGAAGCGGGTTTCGGGCAGCTTATTGGCGACCCTGACCATCATTTCCAGATAGGTCATGTCCGGGATGTCGCCCGATGAATGCCAGCGGAAGAATCGCGCCGGGAATGCCCCTATGGTCACTTCCCGCTCATAGAATTCGGGGTCACAGCACCACAGCTCCAGGTTGGTCTGGAGATACGCACGGTTTCGTCTGAAGCAGAACCG
>Ga0256404_1008941_pt1 | contig 14676 bp, 11 predicted proteins | sample RumenRJG_01DNA_FD_185990 | JGI IMG/M metagenome (GOLD analysis project Ga0256404, IMG submission 185990) | Bovine rumen microbial communities from Lethbridge, Alberta, Canada - RJG_01 | ecosystem: Host-associated > Mammals > Digestive system > Stomach > Rumen | place: Canada: Alberta | collected...
CGTGTCACAGGATGTGGCTTTCTTGTTCCTTCAAGAATTTTAGAAAATGGATGGAATTATACGAGTATCACCGAAGATATTGAATTTAGTGCAGATAAAATTCTTGAGGGAGAAACGATACATTATTGTGATGATGCTGTATTTTTTGATGAACAACCACGTAATTTTAAGACAATGTGGTTTCAACGTTTAAGATGGGCAAAAGGTCAAATGCTTGTAAGTAAAAAATATTTTCCAAAATTTTTAAAAGCAATGTTTGATAAAACTAAGAAAAACAAAATGTCATTATTTATCGCATTATCTTTTAACTCATTTATTCCGCTTTTGTTCCTCTCATTATTTATTCTTCAAAATTTACTTCTTCTTTTATCTCCTCTATTTGGAGTATCTTTAGCTGATGCATTTTTATATTGGAATCATGATTTAAATTGGTTCCAAAACTTATATATGTCATTTGAAACAGGAGCTCTTTTTGTAATGATTAAATCTTTCATTAGAGTTTTCTTAGGATCTTATGTGACGGCTTTAGCAACATTAATTGCTTCAAGAGGAAAATTTAAAGGGCAAAAAGTTTGGCCATTAATTAAAGGTTTCTTTACTTTCCCTTTGTTTCTCCTTCTTCAAATTCCTCTCGATATAACTGTTTTGTTTGTAAAAGACATTAAATGGAAGAAAATTCCTCATGGAGAAATGAAAAAATAAATGTTATACATTTAAAAATTCAATTGCTATAACCATAAATTAGAAAAATATCATAAAATATTTAAAAATTGAGGTATCCATATGGCTGAAAAATTATTAGAAATCAAAAACCTTAAAAAATACTATGGAAAAGGTGATTCTGAAGTTAGAGCTTTAGATGATGTTTCTTTTGATGTTTATAAAGGCGAAATGCTTGTTTTACTTGGAAATTCTGGTTGTGGCAAATCAACTTTGCTTAATTTAATTGGCGGAATGGATTCCCCTACTTCAGGTCAAATTTTATTAAATGGACTAGATATCACATCTTTTAAAGATCGCGATTTAACAAAATATCGTAAAGAAAAAATTGGTTTTATTTTCCAATTTTATAACTTGTTACCTGATTTAACTGCTTTAGAAAATGTCAAAATGTCACTTTCTAAAAAAGATGAAAATCATTTATGTGAAAAAACTTTAGAACTTGTTGGTTTAGGCGATAAAAAGATGAAACAATATCCATCTCAAATGAGTGGAGGCGAACAACAAAGAGTTTCAATTGCTAGAGCTCTTGTTAAAAATGCCGATATTATTCTTTGTGATGAACCAACTGGTGCTCTTGATGATAAAACTGGACGCAAAATACTTGAACTTTTACAAGATATCGTAAGAAAACAAGGGCAAACAATGGTTATTGTTACTCACACCACTCCAATTGCTGATATGGCAAACCGCGTCATCACTTTAAGAAACGGACAAATTGAAAAAGAAAGAATAAATGAACATCCATTAGATGCTAAAGATATTGTTTGGTAGGAAAAATGAAATTAGTTAAAAGTTTATTAATACCTTACCTTAAACGTTTTTGGCTAATGCTACTTAGCGTGGTTTTAGTTGGAGCTTTTGGATGTGGAATTTTAATTGGGTTAAGAAATTCATATCATTCTGTTGTCAATGCTATCGATACCTTGGTTGATGAATGTGGATATCCAGATTTATACATGCAAACTCTTGGCGATCTTGAAAATTCATACTTAACTTATCTTCCAGATGATTTTAACGATTACATGGGTTTTGAAAAAGTCGAATATCGTCCTACTTATACAACTACTTTCTCTTTTGAAAGTTCATCTTATTCAGGAAGATTAATCGGATATAGCGAAGAAAGTTTATTAAAACATCACCTTATTGATGGAGAATTAAAAGATGATGGCATTAGAATGGAATATTATTTTGCGAAAAATAATGGATTTAAAGTTGGCGACACAATTAAAGCAAAAATGCCTAATGGCCAATTAGTTGAATTTAAAATTGATGCAACAATCGTTTCTCCAGAGACCTCAATTGTTAAAGCAGATCCATATTCAATTTCTTCTTCTCACGATTTTGCTTATATTTATATGCCTACTTCCGTACTTTCTTCATACCAAATAATAAAAGGCTTTAATCAAATTCTTTGTGATTTTAAACCTGGTGAAGAAAAGACCTTAGATCAAACATTAGAACTATTTGTAAAATACATTAAAGAAAAATCAGGAACTGAAATTACTGAAGAACAAGCAAAACAACTTAAAAACAACATTGCTTTTGCAACAACTTATGATGACTCAGAAGTAATTTCTTATTATGTTGATGTTAAAAACGCGCTTAATGCAATTACATTCCTCGCTCCAGGTGTATTTTTCATCGTTGTTTTGATTGTTACCGCACTTTTCTTGTTCCAAATTGTTAAACAATGTAGAAAAGATATCGGTATTATGCGTGCACTTGGAGAAAAAGTTTCAAGTATTTCTCTTGTTTTCCTTACTCTAGGTTTTGTTATTGGTTTATTTGCTTGGTTAATTGGTTTAGGAATTGGCTCTGTTTTTACAATTTTAGCAAATGGAGCTTATGGAGGGGCCGTAAAACTCTATCCACTTGTATTTGAATTACAGCCTATAGCAATTTTCATTTCACTAGGAATTATTGTTTCAGTTACACTTTTAACATCTTTCTTAGCTTCACTAAATATTTCTAGAATTAGACCTGTTGAAGCAATGAAAGCTTTACCTCCAACAAAAAATAACACTCCACTTCTTACAAGAACGGTATTTAAGAACTCACCAATTTCTCTTAAAGTTTCAATTTCTCAATCTTTAAGAAATCTTTCTCGCTACATTTTATCTGGTGTGTGTTTGCTTGCAAGTGGCATGTTAATCTTTATTGCTCTATCAATCGGAGAGAGCAAAAACACGATGATTACGCAACTTTTCGACACTCGTATTAATTATGATGTACAAGTTTATTATGATAATATGCCTAGTGATGCTGATATCGATTTAACATTTAAAGACGATGAAAATATTATTGAAAAAACATTAGTTAAATATTTACCAAGCGAAATGGTAAATACAAGAAACGATAAGAAAACAAACGGATTGATTAATGGTTTAAAATCAGATCAAGATTTAATTAAAGTTGTCGATAATTATCAACATACAATTTCGGTTCCAGAAGATGGAATAATTTTATCAACACATCACGCTTATCAACTTGATGCAAAAGTTGGTGACATAATTAATTGCGACGATGTTTCATTAAAAGTCACAACTATTTCTAATGAATTCATTTATCAAGTCAGTTATACAAATTTTGATGGCTATACTCCTACTCATCCAAGAGGTTCAATCCTTGCTAAAGTCAAAGATCAAAACGCATTCTTTGAAAAATATAAAGATTATTCACATATAACCTACATTTCATTTACAAATGTTTTAGAAAAAGAATTTAATGATCGCCTTGCTGCTTTTGAAATCTCAAGTACCATCTTAACGGCAATGGCTATCGTTGTTGGTTTCATGATTGTTTTCAATATGATGCAAACAAACTTAAAAGAACAAAAACGTACATTTGCAACAATGAGAACTCTTGGTTTCCAACGTAGTTCTATTTCTTCTTCAAATTTAGTTTTATCTATTTTCCAATTTGTTGTCGCAATGACTTTTGCAATTCCTCTTGGAATTTATCTATCTAGATACTTGCTTAACGCAATATCAATTCCTGATCAAATTTATCCATTCCCAAATACATGGACAATGTATGTATATGCAACTTTAATTGTTCTTACTTTCCTTCTTGCATCTCACTTCTTAGTAATGAGATCGATGAAAAAGTGGAACTTGCCAGAATCCGTAAAAGAAAGAGAATAAAAGAAAAAACCCTTATTTTGCAGGGTTTTCGATTGAATTATGCATTAACATTCTAGTTTTTTTAGCAAGAATTTCTTCATCTAAGAATTCAGTTAATTTCATTAAACAGATTTCACGAAGCTTCATTTCATCTAACTTACCATTAGCAGTTAGAGGAAATTTATCAACATAGACAATATGAGAAGGAACCTTAATTGCGGGTAGATGTTTTCTCATTTCATCTAGGTATTTCTCTTCAACAAAATGGAATGGTTTTTTTATCATTTCAACACAACCAATAATAAATTCACCTTCATCAACAGATGGGAAACCTAAGACTCTAACACGACCAAAAATATCAAATTTTGCGAGTTCTGCTTCTATTTCTTTTGGTGAAATATTTTCGCCTTTTCTAATGATGATATCTTTTAATCTACCATTTAAAACTAGGTAGCCATCTTTATCTAAATAACCTAAATCACCTGTATGCAAGAATCCATTTTCATCAAAAGGTTGCTTTTCTTTTGGAAGTTTATAATAACCATTAAATACATTATAACCTTTAACTAAGATTTCGCCTGGTACTCCTGGAGGCAATATTTCTTTTGTTTCAGGATTCATAAATGCAAGCTCTACTCCTGCCATCGGGACACCAACAGTAACTTTCTTCTTTTCTTTTGGAGCATCAGGATAAACAAGGGAAATCATTGGTGAACATTCAGTTTGACCATATCCATTCATGAATTTTCCTCTACCATATTTCTTTTCTAAGAATGAAAATTCTTGTTCAGAAGTAAATCCTCCACCAACAATACAGTGTTTGATGAATCTTCCTCCATGTAACCACCAGAATGGAGCCCTAGCAAGTTTATCAAAAATAATGCTGACTGAAGCATAATCTCCACACTTATTTTTCACAAATTCTTTATAAATATCGACTTTATCTGAAAGACTATTTAAATAAACTGTTCTTTTGAAAGCTAAATATGCATTAACAACTAAAAGTCCAAAACAATGGAACATAGGAAGTAAACACATGAATTTTTGAGGGAAAACATTATCTAATCTAGCAAAATTTAAATAGATAATGTTCATCATGCTATATTGAGATAAACATGCAGCTTTTGGTTCTGCAGTTGTTCCTGTTGTAAAAATAATAAATGATGTTCTTCTACTATCTTCTTCTCTTGAAAGTGGCGATGTAAATGGTTTTATATCATCATTATCTAAAATATCTTTCATTTTTACATGACGATAGCGAAGAGAAATTGTGTGGTCTTTTGAAATTCCTGTTTCTTCTTCTAAATGTTGAAGTTCATTTTCTTGTTTTGCAAGTGCAGTAAATATTCCTACACACAGAAATTTACAATCAGTAAATTTGATTAATTTAACAAGAGTTTCGTGTCGAGCCATATAATTTAAAAGAACAGCAACAGCACCAACTTTGATGATTGCATAAAAAGCAAGTAACCAGTTATAGCAATTCATTCCTAAAAGGGCAACATGATCTCCTGGTTTAACTCCTTTTTCAACAAGAATGTGACAATAATAATCAACACCTCTTTCAATCTCTTTAAAAGAATATTCTGTAGCTTTAAAACTAATGCCGATCTTTTGGCATGTTTTTTCATCTAATTTATAAATATCTTCAAAAAGATAATTGTCTATTTTGTATGTTTTAGAATCAACCATATTAACTTTCTTCTGGAGCTTTACTATTTTCCACTTCTTCAATCATTTGTTGAGGCTTTTTCATCTTTTTAATAATTAAATCGATAACAATTCCTGTTCCTACAAGGCAAGCCACAACAACTAAAACATAAAAATAAGCTTGTCCTACTCCCCAAATTACTTGTTTTTGGAAAACAAGGATTGAGAATAAAGAAATAAAAATTGGATGGAATAAATAAAATAACGCTGAACGTTTTCCAATCCATTCAATGCAAAAACCAACAATAGGGATACGAACTATTGCTCTACATAACATATGAACAAAATAAGTTCCAATGATACTAAATACAAAAATAATTAGAGCATCAACGCCTTTTAATACTGGATCAAATTGACCTCCTGGAAAGGTTCCTGTAAATATTGCACCAAATTGATAGTGACAAATAAAACAAGTTCCAACGACTAATCCTTCAGCAATAATTGCGTTAATAATCGTAAAAACCCAATCTTTTTTTGTTTCTAACTTCTTATTTAAGAAATTAGATTTTCTTAAATATGCTGCTGTTAACATGATCGCTAAAATAAGCGGATAAGATTCAACAACATAAGGAAGATATGTTCCAACAAATTGGCCAATTGAAAATGCTATTGCAAGTAAAACAATATCAACAGAAATTAAAGTTGCTAAGCTTTTATTTGTAAATTTAACTAATAAATAGAAAAATACAGAACAAATAAACAAAGCATATAAAAACCAGACTAAACCTAAAGCAACAACAAGTTCAAATAAAACAACTCCGCTTTCAGGGAAATTAAGCATAAATGCCATAGGTTGAGTCATTAAGCTATATAAAATTGTGTCCCCAATGATTTTAAAAGTTCTTCCAACATCATCGTGGTTATAAATTAATTCCATCGATGAAATTAAAATTATTGAGACGACAAAGCAAATAACAAGCGGAATCAACAATTGTTTTGCTCTTCTAATAACGTTTTCTTTAAAGCTTCTTCCCTTATCTACGTAGTTATATCCTGTATAAAAGAAAAACGAACATAATAAAAATGGAAAAATAGCAAACAATGGATTAAAAGTTAAAAGTGTGTCTTGAGGATTTGGTGATGTAACTAAAAGACAATGAAAAAAGATGACTGAAATAATCATCAACCCTTTAGCTGCATCTTGTGCTCCAGTTCTCTTTTTCTCCATGTTATTTATATTCTACTATTTTTGAGAATAAAATCTCAAAAATTTGAAACTAAATTATTCATCTTTTAACAGGGATTTTATAAAAACATGACCAAATAAAAAACGCAAGCATTGCCGCAATTGTAGACAATAAAATAATCCAAGTCACTATGGAAGATGATTGAAGATGCTTGTCTAATTGCTCTGGACTAGTGATGCTGACGTTTTTTTTATTTAATATTTTATTTATTGAATTAAATAACCACCAATCATGACATTGTAGATTGTGGTTTTTTAAATTTATAACCACAATGTGGACAAGTATAATTCCAGTATTGATCACTGCTATTATAGTCAATATTTCCACCACATTTTGGACAATCAAAATCCATAATGCAATTACCTCCATTAACGGCTTCTAATTGCTCATCGGTGAGCTCAATGCCTTCTTGTTTAGCTAAAGCAAAGATTTCTTCATTATTCTTACATTCTTTTATTCTGGCGATTTGTTCGTCGGTTAAACCTTTTAATAATTCTTTATTCATATAATGGTTACCTTCGTTTATTAGAATGATTGAAATGCTTCTATATTTTGTCTATAGAATCTATGGCCACAATGTGGACAAATATAATTGTAATCTTTATCGCAATTAGTGCCACTTTCAATTGATCCACCGCAATTTGGGCAATTAAATTCATTTAAACAATGACCACCACTAACCGCGGATAATTGTTCATCGGTTAATTCCACGCCTTCTTCCTTTGCCACTTTAAATATTTCTTCTTGTGACTGACAGGTTTTTAATTTAGCAATTTGCTCTTCAGTTAAGCCTTTCAAAAGTTCTTCTCTCATAATTGGTTAATTCCTTATTTTTTCTCATTATAACAAACAATTGTCGCAAAGAAAAAGATGGTTCATAGGTCAGCATTTCTATTTTTTATAAACTCATTTGTGCGATTCAAGATAAGTCGGTCTGAGCAATTACAATATTAAACATTATCTTTTATTTTCGATATAGTCCTACTATAGTTTCAACATGGCCTGTCGCAGGGAACATAACTAAGCAATATCTTAATTATGGTTTTAGACATCCAATTGGAATAATAAATATTCCTTCATTACTTAAATAACCATATTGGTCATCAGTAATAATGGCTCTAATTGTTGGGAGAGGCATAGTGTTTTTTGGGTTATTTTTATTATATTCTTTGATTAATTTAACCATTTTTTCCAAATTAGCAATTCCTTCAGAAATTAGCTCATCGCTGCTTTTAACTTCAAATAATCCGTATCTTCCATCGGGTAAATGGATTACAAAATCGCATTCTAAACCGAGCCTATCTCTATAATAAGAAATCTCACCATCAATTGGTTTTGAATATACTTCTAAATCTCTGCCAACTAAACATTCAAAGAAGAATCCTCTTGTTTTTGGATCTTTTGATAATCCTTCTGGACCAATGCCTAATGCGGCACATGCTAAAGACGGGTCGAAAAACTCTTTCTTTGGCAAGGAACGAATTGATGTTTTACTTCTTATGTTTGGACACCATGCTGGAATTTCTTTGATTACAAAAAGCCTTAATAGTGCATTGTAATAGTCATAAAAGGTGCTTTCTGATAACGGATGCCCAGACTTATTAACATCGGCAATAATTGTTGCATTATCAACATTTTGTGAAAGCGTTCTAGCAAGAGATCTTAATAATACTCTAGTGGTTGTTGGACTTAAATCTCTTCCACTGGCTTCTTGGATATCTGTATCGCAAATACTAATTAACGCTTGCTTTCCATATGTAAGTAAATTATGAGGCGGATTGACAATACCTTCTGGCCATCCACCTCTTACAATTAACTCATTAATTAATTCTTTTTGTTTATTTAAAAAAACTGAAATTGGCTTATTAGGATTGTCGAAAAGTCCTTTTAGAGATACTTCTCCTGTGGAATGCCCACTTTCAAAAAGCGTCATTGTTGTCATATCAATTTTAACAATACGCATTGATCCTGTGTGGTTAGTCGATCCAGATTTTGGCGAAAAAGAACCGGTTAATATAAACTGATTTTTCAAATGTGATTCGTCTGCATAATTTTTAACTTCATCCCATATTGCTGGATATAACTGCCATTCATCTATCAATCTCGGTTTCTCACCTTCAAGAAATAGTTTGGGATTTGCCAAATACATTCTATCAAATTCTTCTCTTTGACTTTTTGTATTTAGTTTAATTTCACTATTAGCAAAATATTCAGAGGTGTATGTTTTGCCACACCACTTAGGACCTCGAATGTGTATAGCCGTGAAATCGTCTAAGTAATTTTTAATTATGTTATCAACAATTCTAGGTATATATTTGTCTTTTTTCATATTTAATTACCTTGATATTAGTTTACCATAATCAAAGTGATTTGCAATATTTGGTCGGAGTGATTTGCAATATTTGGTCGGAGTGATTTGCAATATTTATAGTCTATGAAGTAAAAAAGCGATTTAACTGTTTTTGCCGAAAAGGTCGGGTTTATCTCTAAATGATAAACATTCACATTTATTGAATCACAGTAAATGTGCAAATCCATAATTGTTAACGATCCAAATAACATTCAAGTTCTTTGCCAAACAAAAGTTCAATATATGGTTTCTTGCTCATAGTAAATATCTCACAAATTAATATATTAAAAAAATTCAAAACAGCAAGTTTGGCGTATAATTAACCGCAAGTTTGGCGTAAAGATAATGGTAAATTTGGCAAAACCAATAGCGAAAAAATAGCATACTGCCATCACTTTTTTTGATATTAACACTTTATTATATAAATATAATAAGCGATAGAACCTATCACTCTTTTAGTCGTAGACATACTATAGTCTCAACATGTGCAGTCACTACAATGATGATATATCTACAATTTTGATATTTTATATATTTATTTATTTTTTGACGACCACATTGGACTATCATAATTATCGCCAATGTTTATTAAATAACTCTCTAAATACATATCATAAAGGATATCAAGGGGAACGCTTTCAGTTCCATATCTTTCAGAGAGTATTTTGATGATATCAACAGGAATATATATATCATCACCTTTATAGTAAAATTTCGATTCAATTTTTGCTAATGACGCAATTGCATCTTTTATTAAAGGAAATTCGAAATCAGGCGATTCCTTATAATATTTTTCAATGGTTTTATTAACGTGTTTATTTGTCAAATTATGAAGGAATCTTAAAAGTTGGCAAATCCCAAAACTAACACTAATTATTAATATCAATGAAACGGGCCATGGCATGTATTTATCGGTGTAATAATGATCATTCCATTCTTTTAAGATAATGACCATGATGAAATAAATAATCATGTATATGAAAACAGGAATTATTGAAATGAATGAAAAAGAAAACTTGATTCGTGTATCAGAAATTACAATTACAAATAGAAAGGTGATTAAAAGGGGATTAATCGTGTGCGTAAATAGTTTAGCGTTAGTAAACATAGCTTTTACAAACCCTTGATAAGCACTGATGATAGTTATAGCGACAGAGAAAGTTAAAAACACTCCAGTAGCACCGACATACATCACTATCACAATCCAAGAAGGAAGCTTATATCTATCTTTTCTTAGACCATCAATCTGGAAAGGAAGACACATCGCAGCAGAAAAAGCAGCGATGATATTTGAGATGGTCGTAAACATTTTGAAAGTGCCAACACCAGCCTCTGAACTCCCACTATGGAAAAAATCTAATAAACTCAAAGATAAAGCGACAAAAGTCACTATTATGACTAATGAGCTAATGACAATCCCAGAAATATAACGCATTTTGTTGATTCTTCTAGCGTTAAAAATTGGTTTATCTTTCATAACTTTTATTATTTTACCTGTATTTAGAGTTTAGCTATATTTTCTAGTGCTAAATCAGCTTCATAAATAGACTTAATTTGCTTCTTTGTAAGATATAAATTATCAAGAATTGTTAAACCGGTAAGGCTCGCAATTTCTTTTAGTACTCGATTTTCAGTTGATAAATTTACATATTCATTTTCAGTATAATTTGCAAATCTAAAATTCCTGATAAATTCAATAATTTTTGAGTCCGAAATTTTTCGAGAAAGAACATTTATCTCTAAGATTCTGGTTAAAAATAATGCTAGATAGCAGATGAGAAAATGGCCATAAATTCTTACTGCTTTTGTTAAGAAAACTGGTCTTGCTTCGAGGTAAGTCTTCATCACTCTAAATGATTCCTCAATCTTCCATAATCTATGGTAATTTTGGTAAATTTCATCCTCGGTCATGTTAATTTCTGATGTGATTAAAACACTGTAGCCAGCTAGCTCTAAATCCTCATTAATTTTGCTTTGATTCAATACAGGAACAATTTTTGTTTTTTCACCATTTTTGTCGACGCTTTGGAACGAAACGTATTTTACAGCATCGCCATATTCCTCTTTTTCAGCAACCTTAATTGACGATAATTTTGTAGCTTTGTCAATCTGCTTATTGATTTCAATGAGTTGTTTGCTTCTCAAAGAGGCGTTAAAAACTCCAACCCATTTTTGCTTCACAGTGAATTTTTCACCATCATCAAGAGTGTATGTATTTTCTAGTATTCTTGATTTTAATTTATAGGATAATTTCCCGTTTGCAGATTTGAATTCGGTCCATGGTTCGTCTTCGCCTAAAACAAAATTTTTATAAGCATTAATTTTTGCGTTACTCTTGATTTTTTGCGAATAAATATACCCATCATTGCCCAAAACCGCTGCAGAATAGATGTTTTTTGCACAATTTAAACCTTTATCAGCAATTTGAATTGTTCTACCATTTATTCCATATTTCTTTTTGGTGTCATCGATCATTTTTCGAATATACCCTTTTTCGCTGCAATTTCCTGGAAACATTTCCATTGTGATAGGAATTTGATTTGCATCAAGTAAAAGTGCTTGTCCTATGATTGGATCTTTTCTATTTTCTTTGCTAGGACCTTTCTGTTTATCTTCATCAGGGACATCAATCTCGAAATAATAATTTGTACAATCAAAAAGAAGATGTGTGTAATCTCGTTTAAAAAATTTTTCGTATTGAAAATTGAAAAGTTGAATAATTTTGCTTTGATGTTCACCTAAAAATTCGACAGTTTCAAGCAATTGGTCATATGAAACTTCTTGAGCACCGTAAAGCGATGGCAATGTTTCTTCCCGCGTTTTGTACTTTGAAGTAGGATTAATTATTTGAGCAAAAATTAAACTTTTTAGTGATTCAAAAACATCAAATTGGAAACGTTTATTTCTACTTAAAATGCCCAGTGTTTCTTTAATATTTAACTCATTAAGAAGAGAGTTTAAAACAAAATGTCCGAGATAAATTTCAACAGGTTTTGAAGTGATTTTCAGAGCATATTTTGCCTTTAACTCATCGTTCATTCTTTCAACTTCTTTTTTGTAATATTCAACAGGATTTTTAATGTCTTTTTTCTTTAATTCTTCAACGTATCCTAGAGCCTTAAATGATTTATTTCTTCCGCCTTTTCCAGCAAAATATTCGGACTCATAAATTTGTAAATAATCACCTTTTTTAAGTTTTGAAATTTTTAAAAAATACCTCATATGACTACCTCATTTTGTATAGCACTATTAACACTATATATTATATATAAATATTAAAGTTTTGTAAAGAAAATATCCTCATATACTTAAGTATATGAGGATAAATTAAAATTTTGATCAAAAGTACCAAAAATTATAGTGTTAAAACTCTAAATACGGGAATGACAATCCCAGAAATATAACGCATTTTGTTGATTCTTCTAGCGTTAAAAATTGGTTTATCTTTCATAACTTTTATTATTTTATCATAACTAACGCGTATATTATAATTTAAGTAAATGGAAGACTTTATTCATTTTCTCCAAGGAACAATGGAAGAACCAGAGATTATTTCTTGGTTCCATTTTATCGCGTTAATTCCAATTATCGCTTTGGCAATATTGATACCTCTATTCTTTAGAAACACTAAAGAAAAAACATATAAAAGGATTCTATTTATCTTTTGGGTTGTTCTAATTATTTTAGAGATTTTTAAGCAATTAATTAAATCGTTTCACTATGGAAATCCATCTTATTGGGAATATAGTGTTCGTGATTTTCCATTTAGTGTATGTTCAATGGTTTATTATTTTATTCCAATCATTTTGTTTGTTAATAAAGAAAAACATCCAAAAATTGTCGATGCCGCTACTGGATATTTATGTTTCATTTGCTTAGCCGCAGGTATTGTTGTTTGTATATACCCGAAAATGGCTACATCAACTTTAATTTATATTAACATTCAGACTTTCATCCATCATGGTTCTCAAGTTATTCTTGGTGTTTTAATTTATGTTTGGAATAGAAAGAATATCACTATCAAAACAGTGTATAGAAGTTTGATTGCGTTTGCCATTACGGCGGTGATCGCGATTATTATCAACGTAGCTTTTTATCCGCATTTTATTAATATGTTCTTTATCAACCCAACAAGGATTACTAATTTACCGATTGGCAATATCGTTCAAGAAAAAGCAGGATATCCAGTATATCTAATCGCTTTCTTAACAGTTATCGCATTAATGACTTTCTTAACTTATTTCGTTGAAACTTCAATATACAAAGCAGTAATAAAAAGATCTAAAGTTAATTAGGTCTTAGTTATTTGATAGAGGGTTTTGTGTAATATAAGATTAGTCGGTCTAAGCAATTACATTTACAAAACTTGCCACTTCTTTTCGATATAGTCCTACTATAGTCTCGACGTGGGGGCAGTTAATATAAGTGCTGATAAAACCCTATTATTTAGGGTGTGCGACTACTTATATGCTGATACTTTATTTTACTAATTCAACATAACCTAAATATTTCTCTCCACCATGTCCAATAAGCTCTTTATTTGGGTTTTTAAAACCTAATTCATATAGGGCATTTTCTCTTTCGATATCATCCTCAAATGATTTTGTGACTATCTTATCGCAATTAAATAAATTAAACGATGATGGAATTATTAATTTTAAAATACTATAGATATGTTCTTTTTTCTCATAGTCACTTCTTAAATCTAATCTAAGCAATGAACAATTAGTGAAATAATCATTTGAGTCACGATGAAATTGCTCAATGGTACCTATAATAGAATTATTACTTTTATCCAGTATTGCCCACCTTACAAAATATCTATTTTTATAAGAATATTCCCAAAAATCAATTGCTTCTTTCATACGCTTAATTGTACTGTAATGAAAATCATCTCCATTACAATTATCACTATTAAAAAAAGGAACTGATTTCTCATCAGAATATATTTCTAATAAATCTTTAACATCACTTTCTTCGATTTTTCTTAAAAGAAATCTTTCATTTCCGAAAACAGGAAATTTTTGATATGGATCATCAACATTTCTTATTACTCTAAGAATATCTACTCCTCTTCTCAAAATGTCTTCTTCTTTAAAAGAAATCTTTTTCGCTTCTAGTAATCTTTCAATGGCTTGGGAAACATCTAAAGAATGATATGAAATAAATGTAGATGCGACATATTTTAAAGGCAAGTACTTATATGCTTGCTTTGAAGAAACATCATATGTATAGCAAAAATATCTATATAAATAACCAACCCAATACATTATATCCTTATTGTATTTTAAAGACCCATATGTAGTTTTACCATATTGTAAATCTAAGTCAGCAAATATATCATTAATTGTTTTACTATCATCTAAAAAAGCTTTACTATCTAATTCAATGGCAATCTTTGAATTCATAAATCTTCTAACAAACACCTCGGAACTCATATCTTGAGTAGAAACTGATTTTTCAAACAATTCAGCTTGAATATCACATAGTCGTTTTCCATCCCTATCCATTTTAATCATGCTAATATCTCCTCAATATACTTACCTTGATTTTTATATTTAATCATGGCAAGCTTTACTTTATT
>Ga0256404_1008943_pt1 | contig 14674 bp, 16 predicted proteins | sample RumenRJG_01DNA_FD_185990 | JGI IMG/M metagenome (GOLD analysis project Ga0256404, IMG submission 185990) | Bovine rumen microbial communities from Lethbridge, Alberta, Canada - RJG_01 | ecosystem: Host-associated > Mammals > Digestive system > Stomach > Rumen | place: Canada: Alberta | collected...
CCTTATGCTTATCAGTACCCACCCTCTTTCCGATGCCGACGAATGCCAGCGCAGAGTGGTAGACACGATATACAAGCCTATGCAGGCAGAGGAGGTATAACTCTGAACCATCATAAATTCCAATTTAGTGGAATCATCAAATGAAATTAAAGAAAAGAAAAATCAATTACGCAACCATCTTCTTTATCTGCTGGTTTGCCTTTCTGGTCTTTCTTGTGGATGGAGTCCTGAAGTTCCAGACTTTGGTTGACTATTTCGGCTCGTATGCCTTTGTCGAGACTGCGCTATTGCTTATGGTCATTCTACCCACATCGGCTGTTTACAGATTTACAAAAGAAAAATAGTGACGATAAATACATAGTTTGTTCATGAATATTAAGTTGAAGATAATCGAAGAGACTTTTTCTATATGACGCTGACCTATATCTTCCATAGTGGCTTTGTGCTCGAAACGGAGCAGTCCATCCTAGTATTCGACTACTGGATGGATCCCAGTGGTGTGATGGATGGTGTGCTAAGGAGCGAGAAGCCCATGTATGTCTTCTCCAGCCACTTCCACGAAGACCACTTTACGAAGGATATCTTTGAGTGGAAGAAGCAGCGTGAAGGTATCACCTACATTCTCTCCAAGGATATCTACAAACATCGGAGAGCCAACAAAGAAGATGCTGACGTGTGGTTGGCAAAAGGTGGCACTTGGTCTGACGATACGATATCCGTATGGGCGTTAGGCAGCACAGACAGCGGCGTATCGTGGATTGTTGAGACTGAAGGTAAGGCTGCGATTAAGCGAGAGCAGAGCCAAGCTTGCTTGGACTCTGCCGAGCGTGAGCAGGCTCGACCAAAGGTCAAACGTATCTTCCATGCGGGCGACCTGAACAACTGGTATGCAAAGTTCCTGTCAGACGACAATCCTGATCAGGAGCGATACAGCTTTGAGATGGAAGAGGTGTTTAACCCGATAGCTCACGAGAAGCAATTCCTTGGTGAGCTGAAGGACATCCGCAAGGTTGCCGACAGTTTCGATGTGGTGATGTTCCCCATAGATGGGCGTGTCGGAAATGGCTATACCCTTGGTGGCCGGCAATTCATCGAGCGGTTCAAGGTCGGACTGTTCGTCCCTATGCACTTCACTACAGGCTTTGAATCCTCTTGGCGCATGAAAGAATTTACTGATGAAAAGAACATTTCTTTCTGGGAAATTAGTAGAGAAGGAGAAACTATTGAAATCTGAGTGCCGCTCGGCTTTGCCGCTTGCTACCAACGGGACGCAAGAATGCCATCGTAGGCATCGACATCGACTATGAGACTGTAGGAGCCAACGGCTCAATGCTCATGGTAGCCACCAGCGGAACGGCTGTTGTCATCTAAATGTTTAACCGAGTTTAATAAATTGTCAGCATAGTTTAAGCGAGTTTAAATTCCGTGCCAGTTTGACTTCAGCGATTGTCATTCTGGCACGGATTCGTTCTATAGGCACGTAACTTGCATTTTGGTTAGTGAAAGCTGAAGCAAACAAGCCGAGGCAATCGAACAAATAAGTTAAACAAAAAGTATAATTAGGAGGTATTGATTATGTTGAACGGATTAATGAAAAGCAATGGTTGGTTCCCAACAATGTTTGATGATTTCTTTAACACTGATTTCATGCCTCGTGCCAACAGTACAGCACCCGCAGTCAATGTCAAGGAGAGTGAGAAAGCCTACACAATGGAACTTGCAACTCCAGGCATCAAGAAAGAATATTGCCGCGTAGGTATCAATGACGAGGGCAACCTCACCATCGCCATTGAGAACAAACAGGAACACAAGCATGAGGACAAGCACCATCACTATCTGCGCCGTGAGTTCAGCTACTCTAACTACGAGCAGAACTACGTACTGCCAGACGATGTGGTGAAAGACCAGATTTCTGCCAAGGTGGAGGACGGCATCCTGACCATCACCATGCCGAAGACCGAACCGAAGGAGAAAGTCACCAAGGCCATTGAGGTCTCGTAATGAGGATTCATCTTGTTAAAACAGCAGCAGGCAGCACCCGTCGTGGATGCTGCCTGTTTCTTTACTTGACTGCGTCGAGTTGACTTACCCTTCGGTCGTCGTCTAATATCAATTCCATAATCTTTGCAGCCATCCAGCGTGAGTGAACCCTTTGTCACCTGAACCACATTATAATACTATGTCTCGCTGCTGATGGTCTCACCAGTCTTTGTCACCGTCGAACCATCCGACAAGGTGTAGGTTGCACCCTGCGGTTCCTTGGGTGACGAATCACCCGCACGCGTCTGTGCCATTATTGTCATACTGACGAATAGCAGCATGAGTGTCGTAAATTCTTTCATTTTGAAACAGTTTAAACATTATAATCAGTGCCAGCCGCCAGGACGGTTTCCGCCGCTGGAATAGTTGGACAGTGTCACGTTGCTGCCTCCGCTACAATTGCTTTGTCCGTAGTCGTTCCAGAAGCTTTCACCGCTGCCCGTCACACCGCTTTTCAGAGCTGGCGTTCCTGTGGTATAGACAGCCATCGAGTTGCCCATCTTGCTGTTGGATGGCACCTTGAAGGCGAAGGCCACGTCAGAGCCGTTGTAGAGGCCGTACCATGTGCCCTTGCTGTAGGAACTGGACTGCATGGCCGTGCCGCCCGAAATGCTGGAACCATTCTCGAAGCCACCGATAGCCACTACGTTGCCACCTGTGATGTAGAGTTGCTTGCGCTGTTCGGTGTTGGCATCTATGCCCACTTCGGGCTGTGAGGTTGCCACGGCGAACACGTTGCCGCCCTTAATGTAACAGTTGCCGTTGGCATCCAGTCCATCGTTGCCGCTGCTGTTGGCCATCACATAGCCACCACTGATAGTCATGTCACCGGCAGAATTGATGGCGTCGTCGCTAGATTCGGCATAGACGTTGCCGCCAGTGATGGTCAAGGTACCTTTCGACTCGATGCCTTCGTGGCTGGACGACTTGGCATAGACAGTGCCGCCATTGACGACCATTCCGCCATCGGCCTTGATGGCCTTGGGTGATGCCGTGGCACTGCTACTGTATCTATACTGGCTTCCGCTGCTTGTTGCCTTGACGGTGCCGTCGTTGACGGTCAGCGTGCCATCAGCCTTGATGCACTTGCCACCCGTACCGGTAGAGGTCAGCGTAATGGTTCCACCTCCGATGGTCATGTTGCCGTCGCTCTTCAGTCCGGCGCAGCCCTTGGCGTCGCGCTCGTCACTGTCGTAGGCTCCGTTGCCAGTGGTCATCACGGTGATATCGCCACTGCTGATGCGCATGTCGCCAGCAGCCTTAATGCCCTTGGAGGCAGCAGCTGTGACGGTAACGCTGAGCGCGCCGCCTTCGAGGTAGATGTTGCCCGTGTCCTCATCCTCGTGGTCGGTAGTCTCGCCTGTCGAGGTGGTGCTGCCCAGGTCGCATTGGATGCCGTCGTCCTGCGTGCCGCTGATGTTCACCGTACCACTCTTCATCAGGAAGTACTCCTCGCAGTTGATGCCGTCGCCAACGGCTGAGGTGATGTTCAGTGACAGATTCTTGATCTGGATATATGAGGCCGACTTGATGCCGTGTTTCAGCTTGCCCACCACGTTCAGTATACCGTTACCCTGCAGCTGCAACTGCCCCTTCGAGTAGATACAGGCCTTCTGCGAGCCGTTGCCATCGGTCAGCGTATTCTCGGTGTCTTTTTTCGCACTGAGCTGTATGCGCTTCGAGTTGGTGATGTTGATGGCCGCCCCGCTGGGGTTTGTAAGTGTCACACCTGCCAGTGCTATCGTACATTTATAGGAGCCACCCAAGGTCAGCGAGCCGTCTGTCGTCGAGCCGCTGAGCACATAGGTAATCTCATCGCCATCCACCGCGTCGGTATTGCCCTGCGCAATGGTGACGTGGGCTCCGCTGACTGAGGCCGACACGTAAGCTGATACATTGCTGGCTGCTGTTACCGTAGCCGACGAGCCGTTATACACGATGTTCACCATATTGGCATCGACATCCGTAGAACTGCTGCTTTCATCGCCAACAGTCATGCTGGTAATGTCGCTGAGGTTGATGGTCGTACCATTGATAGTTACTGTCGAACCATTCGAGAAGGTGGCGGGCGAGTTCTCTGTCATCTCTGTAGCCGAGAACGAGTAAGTATTACTGCTTGTCGTTATCTTCAATGTCTGTGCCTCGGCTGCTATTGTCAGCAAAAGGGCCAATATTGATAATAATGTACGTCTCATCTTACCACCATTTTATAAGTTCTACTATTTGTCTTCACGATATACACCCCTTTTCTCATCTGCTCTTTGGAGACCTTGTGCCCCTGCAGGTCGTAGATGTCGGTGGCTTCTTCGATTGAGGCGCTATTGATTTCCTCGATGCCAGTTGCTGTTTCGTCGGATGTCGAGAAGTACATCTTGCTCAGGTTCGAGAGGGTAAACTGTTGCGATCCAGCCGTCAGCGTTGTCCCGTTGATGGTCAGCGTCAGATTCTCGACGGAGACGGAAGCCTTTGCTCCGTCGGTTGTCTCAAAGGTCAAATACGTATAGCCTTCGGCTTGCACTGTCAGCGTCGTTACCAGTACTGTCAGCAATAAAAATAATTTCTTCATATTTGTTTTATAGCTTGTATCATGCTACAAAATTACATTTTCTCAGGTAATCCAGCAATTCTTTTCAACAAACACCCCGATTTGTTCAGTGAAACCTCGCTATGAGGCAAACTGGGGTTTCAATTTCAGATAGCCTTCGATCCGATTCGTGATGTAAATTCCGTGGTTCGTTGAAACGATTTTCTCGTATGACGGAAGATCATTACTTTTGCAGCGTCGAAAGATAGATTCGACAAGTAAACTGGAATATAAACTATTAAAATTGATGTAGGATGAAAACGATTCTGATGACAGTATTAGCTTTCCTGTCTTTGACAGTTGCATTGGCTCAATCAAACAATGCTGAGCGTAAGGCTCCAAGGAAAATGACCCACGAGGAAATGACGACCAAGATGGTCAGTCAGTTGAAACTGAACGATGCTCAGAAAACCAAAATCGCAGCACTGAACAAGGAGTATCAAGACTATCTGATGCCCGAACCACCACAGGGAGAAGGCCCAGATAAAAACGGAGAAAAGCCTGACATGAAAAGGCCAGGCAATAAGAAGCCGGGGACAGACAACCATCAGGGAAAACGTCAGGAGTATGAAAAGAAGCTTAAGAAGATCCTGACTGATGACCAGTATAAATCCTATCAGAAGATGGGGCCTCGTGGAAAAGGAAAAGCCCCAAAGAATTAATAAAGAGGCTGAGACTTGTATAGAGCGGCTTTGCAGAAGATAATTTTGCAAAGCTGCTTTATCATTTAAAGCAAGTCATAAAGAATGGAACAGTTCTACTTTTCCTATTTCAAGAAATCCTCGCGCATGGGAGTGAAGGTGTCGATGAGAACACCAGCCTCCAGACAGACACAACCATGAAATAGGTTTGGAGCCACATAATAGCCATCGCCTGCTTTGAGGATTTTCTTTTCCTCACCGATAGTCCCAGGGTGCAAATCTGGAAAATATAGCAATCGAAAGGGAAGAGGATGCTTGCATCGGCATTTTTCTAATAATATGAGGAACACAAGATTTTGGGACGCAAGCACTAAAAAAACCGCTAATCCATTATGAATCAGCGGTTTATTTTTTAATGGTGGTCGAGGTGACAGCAATGTTAGCTCCCCTTGCAAAGACATGAAAAAACATGTAATCACCGGTTGTTTTTAACTATTCTGGATGCAAAATTACAAGCTAATTATTACAATTATGTCAATTCTGCTTACTTTTTAGCCATTTTTAAAGATTTGGTTGGTCCAAGCATAATGGTTACCTTTGCATGGACGATTTGATTAAAGCATCATTTTCGTCACTCAAAATGAGGACAGTTAGATAGCATCCTCATCTTGGGTTCTGTTTATTCGGCTAGCCAACCGTAAGTTGTCCGAAAGGACAGCCAACCAAAGGAGAATGGGATACTCAACCATCAAATTCCTTAACTTGACGAAAAGGACTCGTGAACCTTCTGGGGACATTTCAATCGTCCGCGGGGACACAAAAATTCGGGGCATGAAAATGACCATAAAACAGCATCAGAACTAATATTTTACGTCCCAATAAATGATGCTAAAAAAGGCTTCAGAGTTCTTGAGCAAAGCACTATTTCGATGGCCTGACAAGCCATTTTGACAAGAAAAGAGTATTTTACATCTTGGATTGTTAAGAAGTAATAAAATGCACGTCAAGGTTCGAGAGTTCCCAAGCCTTCTTACGAACAAAGAGAGTTTTTATAGTATTAACAAAAAGTCTTCGTAAGATGAAAAAAAATGTAGACATCAAGTTCAGACTTAGGTTTAGGCGGATAAAGGATTCTGCCACTGGAGAGAGTGTTATGGGAAGTAAAAACGTACTCATAACAATGAGAGTAGCGTATGGTTCATTGAGAATGGAGTTCACCACGGGCTACCATATCGATGAAGAATGCTGGGATGCCAAGGCGCAGTATGCCATTGGCGGCAGCAATGGTAAGTCTGCTGATGAGATTAACGGCGGTCTCATGCGTTTATCAAGGTATGCACATGACACTGTCAATCTGTTTATGGAGAAGGGAGTAGAACCGACACAGGAGGAATTTAAGACTGCTTTCCAGATGATCAGGGATGGGGAGAAACCAAAGTTATCAGCTAAGAAAAAATCGAGGAAGGACAATGCGAATGATGACTCTGACCATACGGACATCTATAGTTCAAAACAGGACACCAATAGTCCAAAACAAACATTTAACAATTTTTCAGAACCGCAAAAAGATCGGGTCATGAAGATTACATTTTGGGATGTCTATCATGAATATGAGGCTTTCAACGGTAAGCTTAACGACTGGTCTATCAAAACACGTAAAAAGTATGAGACCATCAGGTTTAATCTGAAATCTTTCCAGGACTGGCGCAGGAAGAATGGCCTTCCATCATTTGAGGTAACTTTCGATTTCTTCGATGAATACGGACTACAGAGTTTCGTTGATTACCTGCGTGATGTGAAGAAGTATGTGAATACAACCATCAAGAAAGACATAGTGATGCTTAAAGTGGTCATCCGATGGGCATACCGCAAGAGATACCACAACAATAATATGTTCGAAGCTTTCAGGCCAGCCCTAAAGAGTGCACAGAAGAAAGTAGTATTTTTCAACAAGAAGGAGTTGCAGCGGCTGGAAAATTATGAGATACCCGAAAACAAGCTGTACCTACATCGGGTACGCGACGTATTTCTCTTCCAGTGTTACACAGGTATAAGGTATTCAGATCTCGCCAACCTAAGAAGGTGTGACGTTCATGAGAAATACATCGAGATCACCACCATCAAGACCGTTGACTCCCTGAGAATAGAGCTTAATACTCACAGCAAGGCTATCTTGAAGAAGTATGAGCCGTTTGAATTCCAGGATGGCAAAGCCCTCCCTGTAGTGAGCAACCAGAAGATGAATGACTATCTTCATGAACTATGCAAGATGGTAGGTTTCGACGACCCAATCCGAATTACATATTACAGAGGATATGAGAGATTTGATGAAATCAAGCCGAAGTACGAAGTCGTAGGAACACATACTGGCCGACGCTCATTCATTTGTAATGCACTCGGCATGGGTATTTCTCCACAGGTGGTCATGAAATGGACAGGCCATAGTGACTACAAGGCCATGAAACCATACATTGACGTAGCTGATGACATCAAGGCTGAGGCGATGAAGAAATTCGATGACTTCTAAGTAATATAAACAAAAATCGAAAGAATAAACATAGTATGAAACTAAAAAATAAGCATAAAAGTTGATTTTCTTCTCCAAAAATTTGGAGGAATCAACTTTTATGTTTATTTTTGCAAACAGAAAGTAAAGAAATGGAAAGAAACTTATTGATTGAGTTATTGGAGGATGGTGACAAGGTTAGCCTCTATTCACCACATTTTGAGGGCGAGGATTATTCTGAATTCGAGAAGTTCCTACTTACCTACAAGGACGCATATCCAGATGATGTACGCCAGTTGGTTTACAGGCTAGACATCATCAAACGGGACGGAGCCGCAGACAGGCACTTCCGTTATGAAGGAACCAAGCGCGACAGAGTCATGGCACTTCCCTCACATCTTGAAACCACTTCTCTCCGACTCTATCTGCTGAATATTCAGGCAAAGATCCTGATTCTCGGCAACGGTGGACTGAAATCCACTGCAACCTATCAGGAGGATGAGCATCTTCACAAGTTTGTAAAGACTCTCCAGAAGATAGACATAGAGATCAAGGAGCGTGAAAAGCAGAAAATGATAGTCATCACAGGAACAGAGTTGTTTGGTGAGCTGTCATTCACGATAGACGATGAACCATAAAAAAGGAGGAATGCATATGAGAACAAACAGAATCATGGACGAAATCCGTTCTACCATCACCCCGGAGATGAAACTGCAGATGGAAATGTCTGTAGCCATTGCCAACCGTATCTACGAGATACTTGAAGCAAAGGGTATGACCCAGAAAGAACTGGCACAGAAACTTGGAAAGACTGAGACAGAAGTTAGCCGATGGCTGTCAGGCACCCACAACCTGACACTATCCACCATCTGTAAGATTTCAGCTGCCCTTGGTGAGGAGATTGTAATTGTGCCGAAACAAGCACTAGAGCCTGAGTTAGCATAACTGTCTGGAAGAAAGAATATGCAGAAAGAAAAGACGATATTGTTCCTTCACGGATTCTATGCCAGCGGCCAGTGTGTGCCTGCTGTGGCATTGAGGGAGGCTTTTGAGGGGAAAGCTCGTGTGTTGACTCCTGACCTCCCACTCCACCCGCATGATGCCATCAGGCTCATCCGTGAGATCTGCGACAAGGAGAAGCCTGATGTGCTCGTCGGCAACAGTTGTGGGTCGTTCTATGCGCAGATGATCTCCCCGATTGTTGGCATCCCTGCACTACTCGGCAACCCACACTTCAAGATGTCTGACTTCCTCCGTGAGCGTATCGGCAGCCATCAGCACAAGTCGCCAAGGGCTGACGGCAGGCAGGACTTCACCATCGACGAACAACTCATCTGTGAGTTCGAGGAACTGGAGGCACATCAGTTCGACTGCTGCAATATATATAATAAGGATCGCGTGTGGGGAATTTTCGGAGAAGAGGACACACTGGCCCACTTTGAGCCGCTTTTCCTGAAGCATTATATGAACAGCCATCACTTCCAGGGAGGACATACCCCAACGGCTAAACAGTTCAAGACGTGGTACTGTCCGCTTATCGAGAAGCTGCTGCTTGACTATCCCATCGCAGAAGACCGGGTACGCTACTTCCAGCACTTCAAGGGAAACAAGTACAAGATGATAGCATCGGCCTTCGACTCAGAGACACAGGAACGGATGGTAGTCTATCAGGCTCTCTATGGCGACCGCAAATACTGGGTACGCCAGGAAAAGATGTTTTTCGAGCAGATAGAACGGGACGGCAAGCGATTCTCACGTTTCCAGGAAATAGACTGGGAAGAATAGATACAAAAACAGGCAGCACTGCGGCTGCCTTCCAAACGGGTTGTGGAACTGCGCTATTCGTACCAGAACTCTCCACCGAGTAGCTGAGCGCTTCTTTCGGCTTTATTGCCTGTGGCCTCACGAGTATATTCCTTGTACTGTCGGCCTTGTTCGGTCTTATTAGTTACTACCATAGACTTACCCTTTAATTCACAATTGGTAAAATGGCTAAAAGTATCTGGGTGCAAAGTTACTGCAAAAGCTTCTGATATGAAATACCATCCGAAAGGCATTTTACATCGCAACAGTTTGGTATTTCTGCAGATTTGACCTGTTCAAAGCAACTAAAGAGGGGGAAATCCCCCCGAATCTTTAGGACTTTACCCCTATCGGTTTAGAGTTTATCCCTTGCAAAACTACTGGTTTATTCCGAACTTTGCACCGTGAACAAGAAACAAAATGTCAAACTCTAAAGTATAGGAGATAAAGATATGAAGAAGATGATGATCCTGGCAATGATGATGGTCATGACTATCTCAGCCAACGCAATGAGCTATAATGCAGCAAAGAACGAAGCCCTCTTCCTCTCTGACAAGATGGCTTACGAGCTCAACCTTACCGCTGCACAGTATGAGGCAGTCTATGAGATCAATCTCGACTACCTGATGAGCCTGAACGGAAACGCTGATGTCTTCGGCATCTGGTGGGATCGTCGCAATGCCGACCTCCGCTATGTCCTGACCAGCTGGCAGTACGACAAGTATGTGGCACTCTCCCACTTCTATCGCCCTGTAGCTTGGAAGGCAGGCAGCTGGACATTCGCAGTGTACTCTCACTACAACAGAGGCCATTTCTACAATGACCGTCCAACGGTGTTCGTGACCTACAAGGGTGGAAACAACCATCGTGATGTCCGCTTCTATGCAGACCGCAAGGTGACAAAGCCCGCTGTACATCATGCACCAGCACCTGCTCCGCATCACGCAAAGGCTCCTGTGAAAGTTGACAAGCGTCACGGTATTTCAAACCACACCTTGGCCAGCAACACACCACGCCATGGACACAGCAACGCAGGTCATTTCGGACGCAGATAAAGAGTACGTTTTGCCTCTATATATGCCTTTCAAAAAGGACACGGGGAATTCTCAGCAATGGGAGTTCCCTTCTTTTTACATATAAAATACGAACTTTATTCCCTTCGAGCCTACGCCATCATAGTCAGCAGGAAATGAAAAATGGTTGATAAGTATGTCAACCTCTTCCTCCTCCAAATACTTGGTCAGCTCCAGTTCAATGGCCATCCGTCGTTCGTTATAGCTCAGATTCCAGATACACTCTCCCAGAACAGCATTCACTACAGTTCTAATTTCGTCTAGGGTATGCCAGATGGAATCAAAATCTGTCATTGTTCTGAAAGCGTAAGAAATCGGTTGATGTTGTATTCCAGTTCCTCCAAGTCAATGAACTGGGAACCACGATATACTTCCTTGCCATCCATCAGAAGCAATACTGTTGGCCCTGAATAAACCAGGAATTGGCCAGCTATCAAAGGCTCTTCTGTGATGTCAGTATAGAAAGAAGTCAGAAACGGGAACTGATCCGCCAACTTCGCCACTTTGTCAAGCATGACGTTGCAGACTCCGCAATCTGGAGCCTTGATGTAGAAAAGGCACAAGCAGTTATCCGCTATTGACCGTTCTATATCTATTATGCTTGTCAAGTGTTTCATCGAGACACCTTGTGAAATGTTCTGTTAATACCCCAAAAACGGAAATTTTATTGTTTTATTTTGTTTTACCAAAATTAATTCATATATTTGTAGTCGAAAATGGCTATGATATGAAAGATGTTTTATTAACTATACTGCTGTGCTTATTTGCCATAGAAGTTCCTGCTGACAGCTGGGATGAAGGGAACTTTAAGCCCTATAACACCGATGTCGTGCTAGAGAAGACAAACCTGCCCATCCTGTTCATCAACACCCGCGACGAAGCCGGCCATACCACCGCCATCCATAAAGACTACCAAGTGGCAGTGCGTATGAAGATCATCAACAATGCTGACGGGGTGAACTACGGCGACACAGTGGCACATTCGGGGCAGACCACCGACTATGAGGGATGGGTAGGCATCAAGTACAGAGGTAGCAGCTCATTTTATGACTCCGACAAGAAACCTTATGGTTTCAGAACCTTGAAAACGGCTGACGTGAACGGAAAGAAAGAGAAAGTGAAACTGCTCGGTTTGCCAGAGGACAACAACTGGGTGTTGCTAGCGCCCTATCATGACCGCAGTCTGATCCGCGATCCGCTGGTGTATCAACTCTCACGGCCCTACTTCGAATTCACACCTAAGTGCAAATTCTGCGAGATCATCGTCGACGGCATCTACTATGGTGTCTATATTCTCTGCGAAAAACCCAGCAAGGGCGAGAACCGCTTGAACTTTACTGCTCCAGGCGACAGCGGCGACGAACTGACTGGCGACTATATGGTGGAGATAGACCGTGATAATGAGCCACATTTCGTATTGAAATACAAAATGTACGATCATGATATCTGCGCAAAGTACCACTTCCCTGAGTACGAGGAAATATCAAGTGAACAGATGGCCTATATCAAGCAGCGGTTTGACGAGTTGGAGGATGTGCTCAACAGCGACGGTTTTGCTGACAAGGAGAATGGCTACAGCAAGTATATCGACGTGGAAAACTTCATCAATTACCAGCTGATGACGGAGTTCTGCCAAAACCCTGACGGTTATCGTCTGAGTACCTATATCTATAAACGACGTGACTCTGTGGATCCGCGATTCAAGATAACCCCTTGGGACTACAACATGACCTTCGGCAATAATATCGCAGCAAGAGATTTCCTCTATGAGCAATGGGTATATGAGAAAGGACAGAAAGCGGGGCTGTTAGGCAAGCTGCCTGTGCCTTTCTGGTGGAAACGGCTAACAGAAGACGAAGCCTATTGGAAACGCATGAAGGAGCGATGGGCTGAATTACGAACCAGCACACTGAGCGACCAGCACGTCACTGAAATGATGGACTCTCTGGTCAACGAAGTAACGATTGGAGGTGCCTGTGAGCGCAATTATCAGGCATGGCCCATCTGGGACAAAGAGATTCCCCTGGCTCCCACCACTGCCACAAACTATGATGAGGAAATAGCCCTCATGCGTGAATGGACTAAGAAACAAGTGGCGTGGATTGACGAACAACTGGGTTTCGATCCTACGGGTATCATCTCTATTCAGAATGTGCCATTCGTCAAGCGTAAAGACAATGATGACTGGTATGATCTTCAAGGTCGTAAGTTCGCCCCCAAACCCACCGCCCGAGGCATATACATACACCAAGGCAAAAAGGAATTAATCAAATAGCAGGACAACATGGGGCAAGGCACGGTGTGATTCATAAAATATTTCTCCAAACCAAGACTTCTCTTGAGATCTCTCCATGCGCTTCGCTTAGTCGAGATGACAAAGAAGAAAGGACGCTAGACATGACAGAGAGATTTCTAGACTGCGCTCGAAATGACAGAGGGTGAAACGCTCTACATGACATAAAAATGGACCACAAGTAAAAATTTTCCCTAAAAATTTGGTAGTTTCAAATAAACACCTTATCTTCGCGACGTGTTTTTCATAGTATTAGATTTAAGGTTAACAGGGTGGCAGCGGCGACCCATTTTTTATTTATCCCCACTGTCATTCTTATCATCCTTTTTCTTCGCGTTTGAATTGAGCCGGATCACTTCAGACCATCGCGTGGTTGGCGATGGACTACGGAAGTCATGCTTAATGGCATTGGCAAAGACATCGGCCTTAGCCTTGCCATCTTTACGAGTGTACTGCTGAGAGCCGAGGACTATCGTTTCGCTTCCATGCAGCCGGTTAATCCTGTCAACTACCTCGTCAAGCCGCTTCATCTTCTGGAACTGCTCGGCATTGATGTCGAAGAGGTCTTGCTGAATCGGAGAGTCGGCACCGATTCCCATGACTATCACGCCGGCCTTCTTGTACTGATAACCTTCTCGATAGATCTTCTTCAGCACCTCATTAGCCGTCTGGATGATAGTGATGCTGGAGCTGGTAGGCGTAATGAGACGTTGCTCCAAGAAGTTCCAGTACTGTGGCAACTCTTCCCGGAAAGCATTTGTGTTCAGGAAAACACCGACAATCGAAGCCACTGTATTCTGCATTCTCAGTTTCTCGGCACAGCGGGCGGCATAGTTAGAGACATGAGTTCTCAGCGTTTCTATATCCCCTATCATGCCATTGAATGAACGGCTCGTACAGATGGATTTCTTCTTCGCCAGTTCCTCATTCGGTACCACATCCTCACCGTTCAGTTCCTGCCACGTGCGGATGATGTTGATGTTGTTGAACGTCAGCCGAACCCAATCCTCATGGTGCTGTGCAAAGTCATAGGCAGTATGTACACCGAGAGCTTGTAATTTGGCGGCATAGCGTCTGCCGATGCCCCAGACATCATCAATCGGGTAAAGTTTCAGAGCCTTGATGCGCTTCTCGTCGGAGTCTATCATGCAGCAATGTCGGTAGCCCTGATATTTCTTGGCAAAGTGAGAGGCCATCTTTGCCAGCGTCTTGTTCGGAGCCAGACCGATGCTGACGGGCATACCCACATATCGCTTTATCTTCTTATGCAAATCCTCGCCCCATTGTTTCAGATTCACGATCTCCATCCCGTTGAGATAAACGAAACACTCGTCAATGAAATAACGGAAATACGCCGGAGCTTCCTGCCTGATGATGCTCACTACCCTACCCGTCAATTCCCCATAGAGTTCATAATTCGAGGAAAACACAGCTATCTTTTGATTGGGAAACTGCTCAGCCAACTGGAAATATGGAGTACCAGCCTTGATACCCATCGCCTTGGCCTCGTTACTGCGAGCAACTACGCAACCGTCATTGTTCGACAGAACTACAATCGGCTTTCCGTTCAAATCAGGACGGAAAACACGCTCGCAGCTTACGTAGCAATTGTTATTGATAATTAGTAATAATAACTGTTATTCCGAATAATTCTTTATTCCGAATTGTCTGAAAAAGTAATTCTGCATTTACTCAGTTTACAAGATTAATTCGGAATAACATAATAGTAAAATA
>Ga0256404_1008946_pt1 | contig 14672 bp, 10 predicted proteins | sample RumenRJG_01DNA_FD_185990 | JGI IMG/M metagenome (GOLD analysis project Ga0256404, IMG submission 185990) | Bovine rumen microbial communities from Lethbridge, Alberta, Canada - RJG_01 | ecosystem: Host-associated > Mammals > Digestive system > Stomach > Rumen | place: Canada: Alberta | collected...
GTATGCATTTCAAACCAGAAATCCGAGCCGCTTCCCTCTCTCGACTCAACACCGTAATTTGCATTATGGAGAGTGAGAATTCCCTTTACGATGGAAAGGCCAAGACCGGATCCTTCTATCTTCCTGTCGTGATTGGCACTGGTTCTGTAATATCTGTCCCAAACATGACCGATCTCATCTGACGGAATGCCCACACCGTGGTCTATTACATCGAACCTCACCTTCCTGCCTGTCCGCTTCAGCTCAATGGCCACAAACTTATTTTCCCCGCCATACTTCACGGCATTGGAAATATAGTTGGACATTACCTGCTTCAATTTTTCTTCATCTCCGTAAACCCAGGCAGACTTGCAAATACTTACGTTTATCTCATAGCCCTGTTCTGAAAGGACTCTGTATGTATCCGCAACCTCACTGGCTGCCTCGGCAATATTGAACTTGACCTTGTTCAGCTCAAGGGCGTTGGACTGAAGCTTGGATACAGATAACATGTCTGTAACAAGCTTGTTCAGCCTGTCAGCTTCCTGAATTATCACGTGGAGATGCTGCTTCCTCTTAACAGGATCATCCCCGGAAATGTCATCGATAAGCTCTGCATATGATTTTATCATGGTGAGAGGTGTCTTAAGGTCATGGGAAACGTTGGCTATCAGGTCCTTCTGATAAGAATCTGTCTTCTGCATTTCATAAGATGCAGTGTTCAGAGTTCTTGCCAGTTCCTTCGTCTCTGTAAAACCGCTGCCGTTGAACTTTACGTTGTAGTTTCCCTGGGAAAGTTCAATAGCCGAGTCTGTTATCCTCTCAATAGGCGCAGACAGCCTTATGGACATGAAATATGCAAGAATGGCGGCTATCATCATGGCAATGAAAGTAATATACACCAGCTGCTGTCTGAGGATAGATATGGTTGACTTAACAGGGTATAATGGCGCAATCACATAAAGCATGTTTCCGCTGTCCCTGCCTCCAAGATAGCTGATGTGTATTAATTTGGACAAACCGTCGTTATTGTTGTCCTTTACTATCATGGCCGCAGAATCGAAGGAACTCTGCTTCAGCTGTTCTCTGGCAGACCTCAGCTCCGGGCCGTATGGCATCAGTGATCCGTCCTGTTTAGCTCCGTTATCGTAAATGGTTACTGAATCTGCAGTTTCCACCCTGATAGTTGAGCCGCTGCTTATGGAATAGTGAATTGCAGTTGAATCGAACTTATCTGATTGTTTCTCATAAAGCTGTTCCAGGACATGAGATGTCTGATTGGTCTCCCTTATCTTCATCCTCTGATAGTAGTTGTCCATGAAGAAGGTCTGGAGGGTCCAGATCAGTATCAGGAGAATCGTTGCAAACATGAGAAAATAGAGCAGTGTAGCTGTCTTTATACTGCTCATATCCATCCGCGGTCTCTTATGATTGTAGCAATTTCCGTTATTTGTCTTTGTCCTTGTCTTCGTACTCAAACTTGTATCCTACTCCTCTGAGGGTAACGATGAAATTCCTGTATGGACCCAGGTTGTTTCTCAGGTTCTTGATGTGAGTATCGATGGTCCTGTCGTCTCCGAAGAAATCATATCCCCAGATATCCGAAAGCAGTTTATCTCTGGAAAGAGCGATGTTCCTGTTCTGAATCAGGTAGAACAGAAGATCGTATTCCTTCGGAGTCAGGTCTACCCTCTTTCCGTCTACAGTAATAGTTCTGGCCGCAAAGTTAACTTCCAGACCGTCAAACTTCATGATATTGGAAGTAGTCTGCTCTCCTCCGCTCCTTCTTGTAAGAACAGCATTTACCCTGGCCATCAGTTCCTTAGGGCTGAAAGGCTTAACCACATAATCGTCGATGCCCAGTTCAAAACCGAAGAGCTTGTCGTACTCCTCTCCTCTGGCGCTGAGCATGATCACAGGAATATCCTTGATCTTCTTGATCTCCTTAATAGAACTGAACCCATCCAGTTTAGGCATCATGACATCCATGATTATCAAATCATAGTCGTTGAGCTTACAGAGGCCGATGGCGCTCATTCCATCCTCCGCCTCAGTTACATCATAGCCGCTGAACTCAGCATACTCTCTGATGACCTCTCTGATTTTTGCTTCATCATCAACTACAAGAAGTTTCTTCATTTCTGCATTTCTCCTTGTCAAACTTTGTCCTCAAAAGTTACGGCGCCTTCTGCGCCAACTGTTTACGCAATTATAACACAGCATCATTTGTTCTAAAACGAAAGTTGTTTTACAGATTCATGGGGCTTCAGTGAAAAAATCTGATGGCATCCCGAAGTCCGGCGGCTTTCAGCACACGTATGGATGTCTGTTTCTGTATTGAAGTTCTTTCCGGCACAATCACGGCATCGAACCCAAGCCGCTCTGCTTCCGGCAAAATCTTGTCCACATTCCGCACGGACCTGAGATTACCTGTAAGGCCTACCTCTCCCAGGGCCATAAGCCTGGAGGAAGGAGCGATTCCCTTGAAGGAGCTGTATATGGCCAGAGCTACTGCCAGATCTGCAGAAGGGCTGTCCGGCTTGATGCCTCCCACTACGTTTACATATACATCGTAGTTCAGAAGGGAAATTCCAGCCTTTTTCTCCAGAACTGCCAGGATCATGTTAAGCCTGTTGTTGTCCACTCCTACGGAAGTTCTCCTGGCGAATCCCACGTTAGCCGGAGATACCAGCGCCTGAATTTCGAAAAATACGGGCCTTGATCCTTCGTAGACCCCTGAAACAACTGAGCCTTCTTCTCCCACATCCATGTTCTCTATGAGGCTTCCAGACAGATCTGTCACCTGCTCCATTCCAAGAGCACCCATGCGGAAAGCACCGATTTCTTCTGTAGTTCCAAACCTGTTTTTGAATGCCCGGAGGAGCCTCAGCTCTCCGTTCCGCTCTCCTGTGAAGCTGAGCACAACGTCCACCATGTGCTCTATGGTCTTTGGGCCGGCAATGTCTCCTGATTTGTTTATGTGGGCCACAATGAATACGGGCACCCCTTCTGCCTTGCCGTACTGCATCAACAGGTTTGAACAGGCTCTGATCTGGGTGATGCTGCCCGCAATATTGTCCAGATCCTGGGTGTACATAGTCTGAATTGAGTCTATAACCAAAAACTTAGGTTTAAGTTCACGGCAGGCCCTTAGAACTCTTTCCATGTTGGTTTCAGAAAAAATATACAGCTCATCAGAAATTCCGGGGCATACCCGGTCGGCCCGGAGTCTGATCTGCTCTTCAGATTCCTCTCCGGACACGTAAAGAACCCTTCCATAGGTCTTTGCCACGCTGTCAGAGGCCTGTATGATCAGGGTGGACTTGCCTATTCCCGGCTCTCCTGAAATCAAAATCAGGGATCCGGGTATAGCGCCGCCACCTAACACTCTGTTCAGCTCCCCGATTCCTGTGTCTATTCTTGAATAAGTTCTGGTTCCAACCTTTCCAAGCTGCACTGGCCCCGGAGAATCAGAGAGTTTCCTCCTCCTGTCATCAGGTCTGCTTTCTGCAGGCGGCGTGTATTCCTGCAGGGTTCCCCAGGATCTGCAGTTAGGGCACTGTCCTGCCCAGGCTGGGCTCTCGAAACCGCACTCCGAACAGAGAAATATTTTTTTAATTTTTTTTGCCATTTATTTATCCCCCGGCTCTCTCATATCAACAGAAGCCCCGGCCAGGGCCGGAGCTTCTGTTTCTTTTGTGTTTAGTGCCGGTTCCCCTTTCCACAGGCTCCCGGACCAGGTATCTGCAATTACTTTTCCTCTTCTGCTGCGTGCTCTGCGATTACCTTCTCTGCCAGATTTCCAGGCAGCTCCTCGTACTTGCAGAACTCCATCTCGAAGGATCCTCTTGCCTGGGTCATAGCTCTCAGCTTAATAGCATAATCAAAGAGTTCTGACTGTGGTGCCTCTGCCATGAGGACGGTCTTGCCGTCTTCAGAAGGCTCCATTCCAAGAATGCGGCCTCTTCTCTTGTTCATGTCTCCCATAACGTCTCCGGTATACTTCTCCGGTACGGTGATGGTCAGCTTCATTACAGGCTCCAGCAGACAAGGCTTTGCTGCCTTGATACCCTTCTTGAAAGCTATGGAAGCTGCAATCTTAAAGGATACTTCGTTGGAGTCCACCTCATGGTAGGATCCATCGTAAAGCACTGCCTTAACACCGACTACCTTGCAGCCAGCCAGAGGTCCTTTGTCCATACATTCTCTCAGGCCCTTTTCAACAGCCGGAACATAGTTCTTTGGAACGGATCCTCCGAACAGCTCCTCGGAGAACTCGAATTCTTCCTTCGACGGGGAGAATCTGATGTGTACATCTCCATACTGGCCTGCGCCGCCAGACTGTTTCTTGTGCTTGCCCTGTACATCGGAGTTGCCCTTGATAGTCTCTCTGTATGCGATCTTCTGAGGAACTGTCTTTACCTCTACTCCGTAACGCTCTTTAAGCTTGGCGAGGATGATATTCAGATGCATATCTCCCTGGCCACCCAGAAGAGACTGATGTGTCTCGCTGTTTCTCTCCAGAACGAATGAAGGATCTTCTTCATGGAGCTTGTGGAGGCCCTGGGCCATCTTCTCTTCATCGTTCTTGTCCTTAGGCTCGATAGCAATGTAGTATACAGGCTTAGGGAAATGGATAGGCTCCATTGTAACAGGTCTTGCCTTAAGGCAGAGAGTATCTCCTGTTCTTGTATTCTGAAGTTTTGCCAGAGCTACAATATCTCCTGCAGACACTTCAGTTGCCGGCTCCTGAGTCTTTCCTCTTACGAAGAACATCGAACCGAGTTTCTCGTTCTTCTGTGTCCTCGGGTTGTACATCTCAACACCAGATTTGACTGTTCCTGTAATTGCCTTGGCATATGAGATCTTTCCCAGGAACGGGTCTGCAATAGTCTTGAATACATAGAGCAGTGGATCCTGGTTTACATCTGTTGCAATCTCAATGTCCTCACCTGCATTGTTAACTGCAGGGTATGGATCGTGGTCCTCAGGATCAGGAACGTACTTGCTGATACATCTCAGGATCTCGTCAATGCCGTCTCCACCCTTGAGAGCAGAGCACTTGATAATAGGAACGATGTCACCTGTAGCGATTCCGTTCTTCAGACCGTTTGTGAACTCTTCTTCTGTAAAAGGCTCATCGTTGAAGAACTTCTCCATCAGCTCTTCGGAGGCTCCTGCTACAGCTTCGTTAAGCGCATCCTGGTCATCGTCTGTAACTACAGAGTTGCCGAACACCTGACGAATCTGCTCTACTACCTTGTCGGCGTCAGCATCGCTCTTGTCCATCTTGTTCAGAACCATGAACTTAGGAGTGTGATACTTTCTGCACATCTCCCAGGCCTTCTCTGTACCAACCTGAACTCCTTCAGAAGCGTCGACCACGATAATGGCAGCTCCTGCAGTGCTCAGCGCAGAGATAACCTCTCCCTGGAAGTCGAAGTATCCGGGAGTGTCAAGGAAATTGTACTTATATCCCTTGTATTCAACGGGTACCAGTGTTGTGTTGATGGAAAACTTCTTCTCGATCTCCATCTTGTCATAGTCGGATACAGTGTTTCCGTCCTCAACTCTTCCGAGTCTGCTGGTAACGCCTGTTGCCAGCAGTGCAGCTTCGATCAGTGTAGTCTTGCCGCACCCGCCGTGTCCGAGCAGAACAACGTTTCTTACCTTATCGCTGGAATATCCCTTCATCTTCGATCCTCCAATCATTTTTTGATTATTTTTGCAGTGTCCGTAGAGTGACTGCGTTTAAATTATATCAAACGGCCCAAGTCCCTTCAATTGCGGGAAACCGTCAAATATCATTCCTAAAACTCGCAGTTCTTAGGAGTTCTCGGGAAAGGAATCACATCTCTGATGTTGCTCATTCCCGTGAGATACATGATCATTCTCTCAAATCCCAGTCCGTATCCCGCGTGCTTTACACCGCCGTATTTACGGAGATCCAGATACCAGTCATAGCTGCTGCCGCCCATTCCCAGTTCTTCCATTCTTCTGGTCAGCACATCCATTCTCTCTTCTCTCTGGCTTCCTCCGATAATCTCTCCTACGCCTGGTACCAGCATATCACATGCTGCCACAGTCTTACCGTCGTCGTTAAGCCTCATGTAGAACGCTTTTATATCCTTCGGATAGTCAATTACGAAAATAGGCTTCTTGAATACCTCTTCAGTCAGATATCTCTCGTGCTCTGTCTGAAGGTCGATGCCCCACTCAACAGGATACTCGAATTTCTTGTCAGCCTTTTTCAGGATTTCTACTGCCTCTGTGTAAGTAACCCTGTCAAAGTCAGAATTTACGATGTGATGGAGTCTGTCCAGCAGTCCCTTATCAATGAACTTGTTGAAAAATTCCATCTCTTCTGGTGCGTTCTCCAGAGTGTAATTGATGATGTACTTCACCATGTCCTCTGCCACGTCCATGTCATCTGACAGATCGGCAAAGGCAATCTCAGGTTCGATCATCCAGAACTCAGATGCATGGCGGGCAGTATTGGAATTCTCGGCCCTGAAGGTAGGTCCGAAGGTATACACTTTTCTGAATGCCAGTGCAAAAGCCTCTGCTTCCAGCTGTCCCGAAACGGTCAGGTTTGTTTCCTTGCCGAAGAAGTCCTGGCTGTAGTCGATCTCACCATCCTCTGTCAGAGGAGGATTCTTCTGGTCCAGAGTTGTAACCTGAAACATCTCCCCCGCACCCTCTGCGTCACTTCCTGTAATCAGCGGTGCGTGAACGTATACAAATCCTCTTTCCTGGAAGAACTTGTGAATTGCATAGGCAACTATACTTCTTACTCTGAATACTGCAGAGAAAGTGTTGCTCCTTGGTCTCAGATGGCCTATCTCTCTCATGAACTCCATTGAGTGGCGCTTGTTCTGAAGTGGATAGTCAGGAGCTGAAGCTGCCTCGATGACAATCTCTGTGGCCTTGATCTCAAAAGGCTGCTTTGCCTCTGGTGTCAGACGGAAGAACCCCTTTACCATAAGTCCTGAAGCAAGGTGAGCCTTGGCAATTTCCTCATAATTCTCGAGATCCTCAGCTTCGTATACTACCTGCACAGGTTTGAAAAAACTGCCATCATTAAGTTCAATGAATCCGAACTTCTTTGAGTTACGGTTGTTTCTGATCCAGCCTCTTACAACAATCTCCTGGTCGCTGTACTTCTCACTGTTTCTGAACAACTCTCTGATCTCGATATCTTTCATATGTTATACCTTCCTGTAATCATTTTCGTTAATGTCTCAACAAGACAAAGTATATCATAGGGTTTTAGCCTTTTCCATAATAAAAGCCCCGGGAACTTCTTTGTCCTGAGGCTTATGGTGAAAGGGATTCTTCGCGAATCCGCAAATGTTCAAATGTTCATGTTATTTTTTTTCGGATGAATCTATCTCCGCCTGGATACTCTTTACCCTCTTGTCGTTCATCTCCGTATAATCTTCCTCAGTACCGGTGTACTCTGTACCGAAAAACCTGCTGGTTATCATGAAATCTGCAGTTGCACGGTTGGAAGCATAAGGTATGTTGTAAACATTGGCAATTCTGAGAAGAGCCTTGATGTCCGGATCGTGAGGCTGGGCTTCCAGAGGGTCGCTGAAAAAGATAACCATGTCCACTTCGCCCTGGGCAATTCTTGCACCTACCTCCTGGTCTCCTCCCAGAGGGCCGCTTTTCAGGGCCTCCACAGGAAGGCCTGTATTTGCCGAAATCAATTTTGCCGTGGTCCCAGTGCCGCACAGGAAATGCCTTCCCAGAATCTCTTTATTCTGTTTGCACCAGTCCACCATTGTGTCTTTCTTATGGTCGTGGGCAATGAGGGCGATCCTCTTCTGAGCTTTCATGGTTTTCTGATATTCCTTCATTTTTTCCTCCTCTCCATATCCTTCCACTGACGGATTTTCTCAAGTCTCTGTGCCATTCGGACCTCCATTCCCTGGTCAGACGGCTCATAGTAGTGCTTTCCCTCCAGGGAGTCGGGCAGGCACTGCATTGCTGTTATGTGGCCCTGGTAATTGTGGGCGTACTGATAGCCCTTTCCGTATCCCTCATCCTTCATGAGTTTTGTAGGAGCATTTCTGATGTTCATTGGCACCGGTTCTGCCAGCTGTTTCAGTGCGTCATCTCTAGCGGCAAAATAAGCGTTTTCCATGGCGTTGGATTTCGGAGCAAGAGAGAGGTAGATCACCGCTTGTGTGAGATTCACGCTGCATTCCGGCATTCCAATGTAGTGGCAGGCCTGATATGCGGCAACAGCCATTTCCATTGCCCTTGGCTCTGCCAGCCCCACATCTTCAGATGCAAACCGTATGACTCTCCTGGCAACATAAAGGGGATCTTCTCCGGCTTCCAGCATCCTGGCCAGCCAGTAAACTGCCGCATCAGGATCAGAGTTCCTCATGCTCTTGTGAAGAGCCGATATAAGATTGTAGTGCTCCTCGCCGTTCTTGTCGTAAAGGAGAGATTTTTTTGACAGGATCTGTTCAAGAGTCTCCTGAGTAACCTTTATCTTTCCCTGGGGGTCCATATCACCGTTGAGAACCACCATTTCCAGCGTTGACAGGGCATTTCTACCGTCTCCATTGGCGAACCCGGCGATGGCGGAAATCATTTCATCTGAGATTTCCACAGGGCTGTTTCCAAATCCCCGGGGATCGGTTAGAGCCCGCCTGATGAGAGTCTCTATATCCTTCTTATCCAGCTGTTTCAGCACGAAAACCCTGCACCTGGAGAGAAGCGCTCCGTTAACCTCGAATGAAGGGTTCTCCGTAGTCGCACCGATGAGGACGATGCTTCCTTTTTCCACAAAAGGCAGGAAAGCGTCCTGCTGTGCCTTGTTGAAGCGGTGAATCTCATCTACAAACAAGATGGTTCTCTGTCCGAACTTCCGGTTCTTCTCTGCATCCTGCATTACCTGGCGGATTTCTTTAATGCCGCTGGTCACTGCGGAAAAATCTATGAACCGGGCCTTCGTCTCACTGGCGATGATCCTTGCCAGCGTAGTTTTTCCTACTCCGGGAGGTCCCCAGAAGATCATGGACGTTATCTGATCGCTGTCTATTATTTTCGTAAGGACTTTTCCAGGACCTATGAGATGGGACTGGCCCACATATTCGCTGAGATTCCGCGGCCGCATTCTTGCAGCCAGAGGTTTCAGCCGTTCATCTTCAAGATTCAGTTCTGCATCTGTAAACGACATTTGTTCCATCAGAACAAGCTCACTTTCACATTTTTTCCCATTGACTCAAGGCACTTTGTCAGCTCCCCTATCAGATTCACCTTTACGTTGAAGCTGATGCTGTTGCTGCTCCCTCTGTGAGCGGGATTAATTGCCTTTCCAACCATAAAGTTTATATCAGTTGCTTCTTCAAAGAGTATTCTGCTGATTTCCGCAGCGGCATCGTGCTGGAATCCCCACTGCATGTATCCTTCATCTCTGTCCAGGTACTCTTTGGCATATTTAAGGACCTTGTCCATTGTGACTATACCCTCTGTGACCAGGTCCACTCCCTCGATTTCAGACGTAGGCGGCACGTCTCTGCTGACGATCTTCGTCGTATATGTTATAGGCTTCCCCAGGTAGTCAGCGGCAATCTTGGCGGTGGTGCCTCCGCAGATAATCTTCTTTCCTTTCTTGGAAAAAAACAGTGTCATCATCCGGTCGCAGTCGTCGGGATCTGCAGGGGGACCGAAGAGCAGGTTGACCTGCTGCCGCTTGATAACCCTTACTATGCAGGCAGTGGCATCGTCCAGAGGTTTTCCGTCATAAAGCTTGTTGCATTCCTCTATCAGAATGGCGGCAAGGGTCTTTGCAGTATATCCCACATGAGATATGGTAGCCATAAAGTCTGCAATATCAGAGACCTTCCAGTTCATGTTATAGGTCCGCTCGGCGTTGGCATGAGGGCAGCCGTCGCTCATGGCTACAAATATATCACCTTCCTCCAGGGCGATTACAGACCTGAGGACCTTGTTGCCGTCGATGACCGTTTCAATGGTCTCGTATTCGAAGACCTTGTTATCCCTGATCATGATAACCTGGGGGTTCTCAAATTGAATAACCTCGGCGGTCTCGTTCTCGATGATGTGGATGATGGTGAATGTGGAATAGGCCACCCCGTGATCCTTGTTTACAGGAAGGGTTGCGATAATAGTTCTTACGCATTCTTCCAGGCTAAGCCCCTCTGCCATCATAGTTGAGATGATCTTTGAAGTAAGGGTGGAAAGGATGCTGGCCTTCACTCCGCTGCCAAGGCCGTCGGCCAGAACAACTACTCTGGAATTCGGCCCCTGCTCCACAACATCCACATGGTCACCGCAAAGCTGTTCGTCCACGTGATTTATGCTTCTATAACCGATATCAACACTTAAATCATTCATCTGATATTGACTCCTTCAGCTTCGTCAGTGCAATCTTGGTTTCTGCAGCCGTTTCTCCCAGGAGGGAGGCAATTTCCTGAACGATCCTCATCTGCTTGTCTACCACCTTATCTGCAATATCTGTGGTCTGAAGGCGGATCTCTTCTTTTCTGGCTCTCTCCCTGGCCTCGTCGCTTACGTCTCTCATGAGGCAGAAGACCATTCCGTATTTTTTATCATAGAGGACGGTCTGCTCCACATATCTGTCGTATTCAGCCAGATATACGCACATGAAAACCGGTTTTCTGGTTTCCAGGGCGTCCATGAAAGGCTTTGGCTCAAGGAGAGTCACAATCTGCTCACCCATAACGTCTGTAGCCCTTCTTACGTTCAGGATCTCGCAGGCAGCCGGGTTCAGTTGCTGGATTTCCAGCCTTTCATTTACAACAATAAGTCCGTTAGGAGTGTTATCAAAAATAATATTGGAGAAGTCTTCTGCTTTCTCTCTCATGTAAGGCAGGCACATTCCTATTTCCGCCTTGCCCTGAAGGACGGCGATAGCTTTCTCCCTGCAGGATTCATAGCCGCAGGTGCCGCAGTTCAGCTGGTCAGAAGGCTTGTACTTTCCCATCTTCCTCAGTGTTGCCTGGATCTCTCTTTCAGGAGGTTTCATCTGATTAAGATCTATTACGTCGAAATTCTTCCTGATCTGGTTAAGTTCAGGCTGTTCAACAGGAAAATCTTCCATTCCTGCATATCCGGCTATCTCCATGTACTCAATAACAGGATGGGAATTGTACTTCTCCATTACAGGTCCGTTCATGCAGCTGCCTGAGCAGGCGGACATCTCGATGAAAACGTTTCCCTTCCCGCCGTGCCGGATGTCTTCAAGGGCCGCCATGCAATTTTCCACTCCATCTACCACCATGTACTTGAAGTTTGGATTGGACTTCTCCATGGTCTTCAGAATACCTCCGCTGGTAGGAAAGATCCTGGCCTTTGAATGGTTTCTGGAATCCTTCTTGTCCTCCAGCACAATTCCTTCTTCGTTAAACCAGTTAGAAAGGTTCTCGAAGGTCAGGGTTGCGTCTACAATGTCTGCATACTGGAGAGCCTCGTCTTTCTTGGCCACGCAGGGTCCTACGAAGACAACTTTTGCATCCGGGTGTCTTCTCTTGATGTCTATGGCATGGGCCTGCATAGGGCTGGCAATATCCACCAGCCGGTTTAACAAATCAGGGTAGTGCTTTTGTATGAGGAGATTCACCGAGTGGCAGCAGGATGAGATCATGCAGGATTCATCTCCTGCATTCACCATTTTGTCATACTCTCTCTTTACTATAGTGGCGCCTATGGCCGTTTCCTCTGCTCCGGCAAAGCCAAGTTTTACGGCTGCATCGTTAATAGATTCAATGCCTACATGGTAATTTGCCACAAAGGAAGGAGCCATGCTCAGGTAAACAGGTGCATCCTGCTGGAGCATTACTTTCACCAGTTCTGTGTCATCCACTATTTCCTTTGCATTCTGGGGGCACACTACGAAACAGGTTCCGCAGAGTATGCATTCGTCCTCGATTATGTGAGCTTGCCCGCCGGAAAATCTGATTGATTTCACGGGACAGTGCCTTATGCATTTGTAACAATTCTGGCAATTCGATTTTTTCAGCCTTAATACGTGGGACATTTTTCCCTCCTATGAAACCACACCAACCACAGTTTTACACGGATACTATATCATCACATGGAAAAAAAGTCATTTCCCGGCGGGAGGCTTCGGGGGAAGTTACTGTTATTTTTTTGTAAAGGAAAAGCCCGGCCATCCTGAAAAGAGAGGGCCGGGCAAGACAAAAAGTGAACTTGAACTTTGAGGTATTGTGTTTATTAAATAAGCTGGAAGGCTAGTGGCAGCTGCCGCCGCTGTTGTGCTTGCAGCAGCCTCCCGAATAAGGGCATCCTATACATTGGTTTCCCCTTTTTTTCTGCTTGTATATATATCTGACAGCGAAAAATACAACCAGTGCCAGTGCTATAACAGCAATTATTGTTGCAGTGTTCATTTTTCCTGCCTCCTTTCGATAACAGTTCTTCCTGTTTTTAATCTATCACTAATTAGTGCAGATTGTCTGAAGTTAATGTGATCATTCCAGGCTGATGCTTCCAGTGAAGGCGTTGTACATTGTGGTCTTTCCGCTGTTTGGATTGCCTGCAAAAGCAATTCTCATACTTCACCTTCCTTGTCTCTTCCAATAACTTATTACCTTGATAAATGTGTCTGAATTTATAATCAAAGTTTATAAAACAATGGCTCTTGCCAGATTGTTGTCCATGCTGTATCTGCTGTTCTCTTTCATGGAAACCTCCTTCCGGCCTTCTCCGGGAAATAATTGTAAATTCCTAAAGCCATTTGGTTAGCTTTATCTAACTCAATCAGTGCGTTAAGTATATTTAACTTGGTTAGGCTTGTCAACCACTTTTTTCTATCAGCCAGAATCAGACAAATAAAAAGAGAATGGAGCCCTTGCATTTGCCCCATTCTCAAATCTTTGTTTCTTTATATTTTGCAAATGTACTAGTTTACAGAAACCACTGTGTAATCCTTGTCTTCTACGGCCTTCTTAAGTGCATCGTCAGCTACATCTGAAGTCATGGAAACCATTGCTTCTCCAGCCTCGTGGCTTACCTTTGCTTCTGTAACTCCATCAAGGCTTTCAAGAGCCTTCTTTACAGTGGCCTCGCAGTGAGTGCACATCATTCCCTCAATCTTCATTGTCTTTGTCATAGTATTTTCCTCCTTTGGTTCAGTTATATTATCAGCTGAAATTACAGCATTTTCTGATTGTTGATTCTTTTCATTTTCCTCTCTGGCCGGCTCACTGTCAGTCTGCCCTGACATATCCGGAGAGTCTTTGTGGATCTTGAAAAAGTTAAGCCGCAGTGCGTTCATGCACACGGAGAAGCTTGAAAGGCTCATGGCGGCAGCTCCAAGCATAGGATTCATTGTCCATCCGTGGAACAGGGCGGTATACAGACCGGCAGCCAGTGGAATCAGCAGAATATTGTAGAAGAAGGCCCAGAACAGGTTTTCCTTTATGTTCTTCACTGTTGCTCTGCTCAGCCTTATGGCTGCAGAAGCGTCTGTCAGCTTGCTGTTGACCAGCACCACATCGGCTGCATCTACTGCCACATCGGCTCCTGCTCCTATAGCAATTCCTATGTCTGCTCTGGTGAGAGCCGGGGCATCGTTGATGCCGTCCCCTACCATTGCCACCTTGCCTGTTTCTCCCAGCCTGCGGATTTCTTTTTCCTTCTCTCCCGGAAGGACTCCTGCTATAACCTGGTCTACACCGGCCTGTTTTCCAATAGCTGCCGCAGTTATCTGATTATCTCCTGTGAGCATTACTACCTTGATGCCCATTTCATGGAACTCTCTGATAGCCTGTGGGCTATCTTCTCTGATGGTGTCTGCAACAGCAACAATTCCTGCGAATTTCTTATCCCTGGCAAAATAAAGGCATGTTTTTCCCTGTCCGGCCAGCTCTTCAGCTGCAGAACCGGCAGTTTTGGAAAGATCCAGGCCCAGTTCACCAGCGATAAACGGCAGATTTCCTGCCAGAACCCGGGAACCGTCTATCACAGCCGAAAGGCCTTTTCCTGGAATGACCTTGAACTCATCTGCTTCCTCAGGTGAAAGCCCTTCTTCCGCAGCCTTTGTGATTATTGCCTTTGAAAGAGGATGCTCGCTCTTCTTTTCGATAGAATAGGCCAGAGAAAGAAGCTGTTTTTCCTCAAAACCCTCTGCCGGAATGAGGTCTGTCACTACTGGACGTCCATTTGTAATGGTTCCTGTCTTGTCCAGAGCCACGATATTGATGCGGCCCGTCTCCTCAAGAGCTGCGGAGGTTTTGAAGAGGATTCCGTTCTTTGCCCCCATGCCGTTTCCAACCATGATGGCAACAGGTGTGGCCAGGCCCAGTGCGCAAGGACAGCTGATTACCAGCACGCTGATGCCTCTGGCCAGGGCGAATCCAGGTGTTTCTCCCAAGAGAAGCCAAATGGCCGTAACTGCGGCAGCAATAATGAGGACTGCCGGAACGAAAATTCCCGATACCTTATCTGCTATTTTTGCAATAGGTGCTTTGGTGGCCGCAGCATCGCTGACCATAGAAATTATCTGAGACAAGGTGGTGTCCTGACCTACCCGGGTTGCTCTCGCCCTGATATACCCTGACATGTTTACGGTTGCAGCAGAAATCCGATCTCCCGGCCCCTTGTCAACAGGAATGCTTTCTCCAGTCAGTGCCGATTCATCTACGGCGGCTTCACCGCTGACGATCTGG
>Ga0256404_1008947_pt1 | contig 14671 bp, 14 predicted proteins | sample RumenRJG_01DNA_FD_185990 | JGI IMG/M metagenome (GOLD analysis project Ga0256404, IMG submission 185990) | Bovine rumen microbial communities from Lethbridge, Alberta, Canada - RJG_01 | ecosystem: Host-associated > Mammals > Digestive system > Stomach > Rumen | place: Canada: Alberta | collected...
ATTCAACTCATGAAAATGCTTGAGTACATGCTTTCTGATCAGATCGCGTCTGGGCACAAGCATCACATTCTCCTTCAACTCAATAAACTTCTTCAACTTAGCCCAGAGTTCCTTCAGGTTGTCGGGCACCTCATAGTGAGGATCCAGCGCCTTGAGAACCTTCGCAACATCCACCGCTTCAATCTCTTCATTGGAAATCGACAGCACATTGTTCAGCATGCCCGACTTCAGGAAATCCACACAAGCCTTTACCTGCATCTTCAGATAATCCTTCATGCTGGGCTCCACATACGCCTCCTTCATCTGCTCATACTCATATTCGATGTCAGGATCAGCATACTGTTCTTTCATCTGCTGCATCAGTTTCTCGTAAAGTTCTGGTTTGTCAAAGGTGCTTTTCACTTTCTTAAGGTTATCAGCCAACTCACTGACGTTGGTTTCATACAACTGGTAAAGATCCCAAGAAGTCTCGTCGGAATTACAAAAGTCCAGATAGTCCTTTAGCGGTTTGTCACTGTAAGCCATCATGTCGCTTTTCTTTCTGCCTCTCAGCCAATAGTTCTTGTTGCAGAGTTTGGCATAATCCAAAGCCAACACTTCATCACAATCTCCCTTGTTGATCTTCTCCAGATAATCCAGGAGTCGGAAGTTGGCAAGATGAGCCCACTTCACCATACTGGCTACAAACAGGCATTTGGTACCGGGATCATCCACCACGATCTTGTCGTAAGCCGTTTGCGACTCATCCAAATCTACAATAAATTGTCTTAACGATGTGCGGAAACCAGTACTATCTGAAGCCTTAGTTTCCAACGGTCGGGCCAAACACGACCCTTTCATAGCATTTAGCTGTACCATAATAATTTTAGAATTTTAGATTTATTATTATTGCCTCTCGGTTGATCGATTGGCATGCAAAATTAGCACTATTCTTTCACTTTTCAACAACAGAAACCATAATTTTTATCAATTAGTAAACAAACATCAATAAAATTTGGTCGTTTCAGAAATAAGCCTTACCTTTGCATCGCAAAATCATATTATTGTTGAACACTTAAATTATAAAACTATGGACGAATTACAAAACATCCAAAATCTCATCTATGTCATTCGTGGACAACGAGTGATGCTTGACTTTGATCTGGCAAAAATCTATCAGGTAGAGACGAAGTACCTTAAACGTCAGGTACGACGCAACATCGAACGCTTTGAGGGTGATGACTTTATGTTTGAAGTTTCACAAGAAGAAATCTTGAGGTGCCAAAATGTCACCTCAAGTTGGGGAGGTAGTAGATACGGAGCATTTGCCTTCACAGAAATAGGTGTCGCTATGCTTAGTGGTGTACTAAATTCGAAAGTTGCTGTAGAAGCCGCCCGCAGTGATGCGTGCCCCTTCGTTTTGTCATCTCGACTAAGCGCAGCGCATGGAGCGCTCGGCTTTGCCGCTTGGCTAGTCCAAGAAATCTCATTGCCCCTTTACGACATACTCAAACCCTCTTCCTCCACTCTGTCGCGAATAACTCCCCTTGTCGCAACAACTCCGACAAGAATCTGGCTATTTTCTTGGAATCAACCCAAAATCCCCGTACCTTTGCACCAGTTTCATACATTTAGTTAGGGTTTTTAGTTTGTTTGTTATTCCATTTGTTTTTGGTTATTTGGTAATGTTAGCATACAGGGTTCGCTGAGAAGCGAGTCCTTTTGCTATTCCCCTTTCATCTTCCGTTTCAAATATCTCTGATAATACTCGATGATTTTCATTGACAGGTCATCCGCCTCGAAGAACAACGTCTCCGTCCTGAATGCTTTTGCCAGACGCTTCACATTCTCCTCTTCCTGCTCATATATCCAATTATTCCGAATCCACATCCCTAGCGTAAAATGATACTCTATAGGATCTCTTTTAACCAATTCACTCTTTTCCTCTTCACTCAGCATCGCATCCAACTGAGCAAAGGCTTCGTTCTTTGTTTTAGGTATCTTTGTTTCCATCTAATCATCCGTTTCAATATTATATTTCATCTGTTTATCTATTATTTCTTTTTCATAAATAATGAAATTCTTAAGTTCTTTTTCGAGATCATCAAACGAAAGGTTATTGATAAGTTCATACATTATATCATCCCTGTTTTCATATATATTTAGCCCCTTTTCCTTCATAACTTTCAAAATTCTCTCATTGCCAGACGGATTATGTTCAATATTTTTAGCGAGATCCTCATTAGGAATATCAGGAAAATAAGACTTGATGATATAACATATGTCAGGTAGGACCTCGTTATATTTCTGTTGGAAATTATTTAAATAGTCTTTTATTTTCTGACTTTTTTCATCCTCGTAAAATGTCAATGAGATATCTAATAGATTATAGGCCTGATTAGCCTGTTTTAATATAAGCTCTACTTTATTACGGGATAAAATAGGATCATATTTTGATTCTGCAGAAATAATATCAAGTTCCATTTTGTTTAATGCACCAATGTAACCAGCAATTCTTGTATTTAAATTATCAAGTCTTGAATAATCTATCTGACATTTTATATAATTGGACTCAGCCGCTCTATTTTTTTTGTTTTCGTCTTCGTTACTTCTAATTGTAAAGTAGAGAATAAGAAACGGAACTATGGCTCCCAGATATGGGCCCCAGAAAGATAGCCAATCACCTTTGTATACTTCACAAGGAGAAGGTTGTAGCATTATCTTATTAATGATCACAGGAATGGCGGCAAATATAATTAACGATGGTAAAAGCCACCAATATTTTTTAATTAACCTCATTGTAAGCCAAATTAATTATTATTATGAACTTAACCTTTTCCTATTCAAATGGCCTAACAAAGACCTTCACTTTGAATTCATCTGTAGATTTGTTATTCAAGTCATTTTCTAAGCCTTTAGGATTACCAATACAATAATCTGGATCATAAACAAAGCAATAAAGGGAATTGCAATTAGGATGCTTGGAATATTTGGCAATATCAATTATTAATTCATCACCTATTTGTTTATCTTTATGAGAATCCTTTGCATATTTTACTTCAATGGCAGTTTGATTGTCATTAATCAAAAAATCAATTCTATTATTTGAACCTGCGTTTTGTGGAGTCCAATCTTCTGCTCTTACATCGTCAAAATGAAGCTTTAAAAGAGCGTGGAGCAAATCTTGTACATCATATTCATCAGAAATAAAACAATCTCTTCCATTGTGCCTTTTTCTTCTTAACTGATGAACAAAACGACTAAAATTATTAAATATATGAGACAACAGCAAATCGGCATCAATATCATTAGGAGAAGAGGGCTTCAATTTAGAAAATGCTTTCAAAATACCCATTTGGGATTGATATGTTGCATAAAATGCTTGTTGTTTATCTTCATCTATCAATTTCTTGAAGGCAATGGTTTGAGGATGGTTCGGATACAGGGACTGTAGCATCATTAATGATGTACTTTGCCATTCAAAAAGGGCTGCCCATAATGATGAAAGCACATGCAGTTTAGAATCCCTTCCCATATGTACTTTTCCATCAAAAACCTCACCTTGTTTGATCAAATCTTCTAAGCTCATCCCCATCATCATTTTTATTCAATTAATCTAAACTGTAAACTGTCTCGTCTCCACAGATATTGCGGATCTTCATGCGGAGGGGTTTGCTGTCACTCTTGATGGTGGCATCCCAGAAGTCTTGTGTTTTCATACCATTGCGGATAACATAGCCCAAGCGGTCTATCTTTATTTCTGCATCGCTATGCCATGGAGCCTGTTTGTCTGCATTGGTACAGTCAAGACTAATCCATTCGATGGTTTCTAACCCCTCGTCACTGATAACGATAGGTTTGAACACCTTTTCTTTACCCTTAGCCTTCTGCTGTAGCACTTGCTGCTGGGCTTTCAGGTTTACCTCTTCAATCTTACGGAGGACACGGTCACTATGAAAACTCTTGATTTCCACCTTCCATCCAATCCAGAGAGCATCATGGGTTTCTGAGACTTCCCATTCGGCTTCATCTTCCACTACGACTTCATCAAGCACTTGTTTCAAGTCGCGCAGCTCTATTTCGATAGTGGTCTGATTGTTCTCCTCTTTGATAAACTGCTCTATTTCCTGCTTATCTGTGATGTCGATATAATATACGATAACGCGCTGGGTGTCGGCTGGCAGATCTGGCAAAGCCTCACGAATAATGCGATTCATCAATACCTTATCAAGCAGACGGGTACTGCTGTCCATCAGATTAGGCAGATAGACGGGCATCATGCCATATTTGGTATCAACGATGCTGCCTTCCCAGAACTTATCCAATGCATCTTCATTTCGCAAGCCTTGAATAAGACTTTTGAGCTTATCCATCGTCTGAACTGGGTTGCGATAAAGAGACACACCGTCTTTTACTTCCAAAACATCAAATTCTGCTTTATCTGCCAACAGTCTGTCTCTCGCTGTCTGAATGCTGTTAATGCCAATATCGCAATGGATAAAGTTTCGTCCTAACTTATTGGCAACAGCAGCAGTCACGCCGCTACCACCAAAGAAATCGGCTACAAGCATTCCTTCGTTGGAACTGGCTTTGATGATACGCTCCAATAGACCCTCTGGCTTTTGAGTGGCATAATTTAATGCTTCAATGGCTTGAGAATTAATAGGCAGTACATCATCCCAAATAGATTGCAATGAAGGCCCACTCATTGTATCAAGATAACGTTTAAATCTTGGCCTGCCTGAAGATGTAAATACAATTAATCCCTCAGACATTAATTTATCTATATTTTCTTGGGAATATCTCCAATGGTTACCTGCAGGCGGATTTAGGAGCTTGTCTCCGAATCTTCTTGCTTCGCCAGGTCCTGTAGCAGATAAAGATGTTAACTGATATCGTCTTCCGTCTTCATCAATCATATTATAATGAGACTTAATATAGTCCTCACTTAAGCCTGTGGTCATTTGGTTAAAAATATAATCACCTCCTTTTACATAATAAAAGATAGTATCGTGAATACTTCCATATCTTTGAGGATCATTATGAGGAAGAGAACGCTTCCAAATAATTTCATTTCTAAAATTATCCTCACCAAATATCTCATCCAGTAGAATCTTTACATAGTGTCCTATATGGTAGTCCAAATGCACATAAATGCTGGCCTCGTCACTCATGATGCTCTTCATGGCCATAAGGTTCTCATACATCCAATTCAAATAGCGTTCTTTATCCCAAATATCGCCATACATCTTCTCCTCAAAGGCTTTTAACTCATCAATGTCGAGTTCACTTTCTGCCTGAGCTATGGCTGCTGCCACTTTTGGATTACGACGGATATATACCTTTTTGGCATAGTCAGCGCCACTGGCAAAAGGAGGATCCACATAGATGAGATCTACGAAGATTCCTTTATCTCTCAGATAAGCACAAGCAGACAGACACTCGCCTCGTATGACCATATTATGATTGGGATTCTTGCCTATCTGCTCTTTTAGCTCCATCTCATAGAGAGGCATTCCTCGCTGTATGCGGTCTATAACCTGATCGTTGTCTCGATAACGGAGCACTCGCTTTGTGCGCACAAAGTTGTCTAATATCGCCTGCCCTTCAAGCGTGTTGGGGAAATAGGGAACGTATTTTATAGCCATAGCTTTATTTGTTTACATATTAAAAAAATCGTTGATTGCCTGGATGGTCTTCTTCCTACGCTGTTCTGCTGAGAGTGTATCTTCCAGATAAAGGAAGTCGAAGCGTTTGTATCCAAAAGCATCATTATTCTTCTGAATGAACTCATTCTGCATGAAGTCAAGACGATCCTTGAATTTTGCAGCAAAGCCTTCACCTTTGGTCTCAATGATGATAACTTTGTCTATTTGTTTGGCCTCATTGCGACTAATCAGCAGGAAGTCAGGCACATATTTACCTCTGTACTGCCATTTATTACCCGACTTCGCATAGCAGTTTATTTTGAACTCTGTCAGCGTGTCGTCACCATTAAAATAGACTTCAAGGCTCTTATCCTTGATGAGCGGAAGTATTTCTTCAGAAAGGAAATGCCTCTCCAGTCCACTGTCAAACCTGTATGGCAGATAGTGATAGGTCTGCATGCGTTCAGGATGTGGGTCTGATTTAGGATTACGAAGAGCCGATACGTCTAACCCCATTGATTCCAATTCATCTATCTTGGCCTTTTGCTCTGGGGTTAATTCCTGTTGAGGCGGTTTTGTGTCCCATGTTATAATCTCATTCACTGCTTGTTGGTCAGGATAGAACTTTTCACTATCTTCAACTGGCGAAATGAGCTTCTCTATCTGTAAGAGATTTGCTTGCTCTGGCACCACCTCTTCCGTCACTTTGAAATCACGGATAGGTGCAAAAGACTGACGGATCAATGAACGGATGCGCTGATGATTAAACTTGTTGTTCTCAATAGTGGCACCGTCTTTCTCTGTTGTAATCTTAGTGAAGATTTCCTTTAATTCCTTCTCGCACGATTTAAGGTCTGATACCGTCAATGTACCAAAACTCTCTTTTGCTATCTGTTGCAGCCACCAGCGGAATGATGTTCTTATATTCTCTTCGTTTTCCTGCTCATAAGTCTTAATCTCCTTACCCTCCATATCCTGCTGATGTACCAGAGAAATATCCGAAAGGGCCAGCACACAATCATCTTGGAGTCGCTTTGCGGGATTGTTGGCATCGTCTAAGATGAGTGTTTCGTAGCAGACTTTCAACTGATAGAAGTCAATGGGAGGCACTTTCATGTGTTCCATACGAGAGAAACGCTCAATCATCTTCGAACCAGAAGAAGACTTGTTGCTGAACTCTTTCAGCGTGATGTTCTGCTGTTGCTCTAACTGGCGATTCAGCTTATCGGCATTAAACTTGTTGAGCCAAATAAGTGCCGTTTCCTTACTGTTCTTCACCACTTGGCGCAGACAACGGCAACTCGTTTGCAGCACCATATTCGTAGGACATACGCCTTTCTGTGGTAGTATAACACCTGTCAAGCTCTTGCAGTCCCATCCCTCCTTACCAATCTGAACAAGCAGTATGATCTTAATTTTTGATATGGTTGTATCTAACGATGCAAATGCTGTCTCAGAACCTTCTGGCTGTGGATATTCTTTGTTACCACCATGATATTTTAGAATGACATCGGTGGGATTCAGTCCGTATGTTGAAACTATTTCTGCCACCAGAGGATAAATAATTTCCTCCAGAGTCTCTATCTGACCACAATAGATGGCCAACTTTGCACAAGTTCCGTTCGAATAAACCAAATCGCCATACTTCTCGAGGAATTCTTTAACTCCATTGGTGACAATCGTCTCAGTGTCATTATCCGTAAACTTAACATCAGGATTCTTCAGGAAGTTGTCAATACCCTCAATCAGGGGATAATAGTAGACGACATTCGCCAAGTCTGTATTCTTAATAGAGAACTCTTCTGAGAAACTTAGTCGCTCGGCACTTTCCAAATATGGTGTGCCAGAGAAACCAAGAACAGAATTGAAGGTGTTGTTTTCTGTCCACTTATTCACCACCTGCCTTAGTTTAATTTCACCATCAGCTGCATGGTGTACTTCGTCTATATAGATAGCCAGATTTGGAAGATTGCCAATAATCTCACGCAGTTCATTGGCTAATTCTATGCGTTTCAATTCTTCTTCAGAAAAGAGATTGGGGTCTTGTTCTGTTGAGAAGCGATCCAATATGACTTTCTCTGCATTGGTGATAGCCACTAATCCCATCAAATCCTCTAAAGGCTGATGGTTATTGATTTTCTGGGCGTTGGGGTTCTTGATCTGGTTGCTCTTGTTGGCTGTCTTCTGCTCGTCAAGAATCTCAAATTTTATGAGGCGTCTTAACTGAGTCGCTGTCGGCTCTGGGATAATCCAAGCAGGATCAAACTCCTTGATGTGTTTCAGGCTGGGTACAATTGATGACTTCAAACCAGAAGGGGCCATCACCATGAAGTTATGGGCAAAACTTGGATTATTGGGCTCGTTCTGAGCAAAGTACAAATCAAGATAGATGAAAGCTGCCATTAGATAGGTCTTGCCTGCACCCATAGGCAGACTAAACAGATAGTCTGTGTAGCTAACGTCATAGAATATCTTTTTGAAAGTCGTCTCGTAGTCAATCTCATCTGCATGCTGTTTGATATAAGTCTCCAACTCTGGAGCAAGTTGTTTCCCCTTTTTATCCTTCAGACGAGAATACTGAAACAGGGCCACAGCTGCCTTGTTAGACTTGAATATCTCACGAGCCTTATCTGTCAGTTCCACTTGTCCGATGTTAGTGTCATTGAAAACACCATCAACAAAGAGTTTCCATAATGGTTTGTTCTGACAGGCGATTTTTAAAAAGAGATATGTCTTAATGGCCTCCATTTGAGCATCACGCATCATCCCACGTTGCCCAATGTATTTGAGCAGGTCTTTGATGGTGCAATCGTCCGATACAAGCCACTCGTTACGTTTCTTTTCTATAAGCTTATAGAACATCTTTATTTAATTTTGCTGCAAAGTTAGCTATAATTTCTGAGAAAACTTTATTATTCTTCAAATATAAAGTTAGAAATTCTCTCAGCAATTTTAACCGTCATCGTCTCGATGTCCTCTTTTGTCCAAGTATCCTTGGGATAATCAATAAGGGCACGGGCAATTTGGTATTTACTATCCTTATAGCCAGACTTATCCTTGATTGATTTCTGTTTCTTTGTCTTGAACCACTCGTTGCTGATTGACTTGTTAATGTCTTCTTCGAGCAGAATCTTATTACCTAACTTGTTAGCTATGCTTTGGAATTCCTCTCGAGTCTCTATGCCTGCATCCTGGCGAATAGTCTCAATGTTATGTCCGCTGGCAGGCATGATATGCTCGATATTCAGAGTCTCGTCAATAGCGAATGTACGATCATGCAACTTGGCATAAAGATATTCATTCAAGTAAACTAGGATATTCTTTTCATAATCCAATATCTGGCCTTCAATGAAATATTTCTCCCAGTTCTTGGCGATGTGGTCGCTGATATCCTTCCTGATTTCTTCGATAGGTATATTCTTATCTACAAGTTTTGTGGCCTCACCAAACAGGAAAGTCTTGAATCTCGAGCTGGAGAATCCTGCATCAACTAACTCCAATATTGTAAACAGTTTCAAAAGGCTCTCGCCAACTTCAAGAACCACTTCTTCTGTGATGTCTGATTCGTCAAATCTGAAAAGATAGCTGATTAGATAAATCTTGATGTTCTCATTAAACTTAGACATCAGCCTCACAAATTGATAATCCTTGATTCTGTCCCATATCCTAACAATCTTTTCCAGATTGTCACAGAGTTCCATCGGATTACGCAGAAGAATCTTTGACTTTACATCGCTGGTATAGAAACGTCTCAATCCAGGAGTAGTGACATCAGGGAGATTACCATCTATCATATAAACCTTGTTATCTGCTCTCCAGATATACATATATTGCTGTAAAACGGAATCGATATTAACGATTCGGCGAGAACTAAGGCTGTTGGCTATCTTGGTAATATATTCCCATTTTGCCATAAACGGAGCCTTGTTTTCCCCTGCATTGGAATACATCTGGGCAGATATAATGTCAGAATCAGACAAAGGCATACCTGTAGAGTTCAAGGAGTTGAACATGGTAATTGCCTGATCTGTATTCCAGCTTCGGATCTCAATAATATGACATTCGAAGAGGACTGCCTTTGCGAAAGAATTGACCTTGCTCTCTTTATAGCTAGCAAGCTGATCATGGAAAAACTTGAAGTTCTTAAAGAAATTGGTGTATTTATTATCATATTTCCTGCGAGGAATCTTATAACAGTTACATTCAGCTTCCTCAAAATCCTCGGCTTCAAGTATAACCTGAAGTTCACGCTTAAACTCCCTCAGTTCGTTGATAGACCTATTCTCCAGTATTGAGATACCCCTTGCGGCATCCCAGTTCTTCAAAATCTCACGTCTGTTATCAGCGTTCTTCTTATATAGGATGTCAATAATCTTGTTTCGTCTGTCCTTCAGGCCATCTATAAGCGTTTCGTTATCTTCATCAGGCTTGATTTCTGCAAGAATCTCCTGTAGTCTGATGAGCAGAGCCTTCAAAAGCAAGATGAATGTTGTCGTGCGCTGTTGACCGTCGATTAGACTGATTTTGTTTTGTTCAGAGCAGTCGGCAATGATGGTTCCGAAGAAATATGGTTCTTTCTGGCCGTTATCATTTACTTCTCCCGAAGCCATAAATGTCTCGATATCTTGCCAGAGTTTATCACACTCCAAATTTGTCCACGAATAGCCACGCTGGTACTCAGGTATTACAAACATCTCATCTATGCCTATCTTCAAATAGTCACTTATCAGCTTTAGTTTGGGGTCTATTTCTTTAGTCATTCTCTTTTGTTTTAAGTTTCTATTTGCAAAGATAGTGGATTTTATCCACTCCACCAAACTTATAGGCTAAAAAAGGCAAAAACTGAAAATAATTAGCTAATTCCTTGCAACTTTAAGAATAAACTTCTTATCTTTGAACCAGCTTCCATTGGAAGTTAGCCAACTCTACGGAACGAGCATCGCGGGGAGAATCAGTTCTCCCCGTTGTTGTTATAAGAAAATGCCGTTGCAGAAAAACATCGTTTGTACCCCTTTTCATGGGCAAAAAAAGTTTTTGGTGTTTTGGGTATTTGGGTTTTTCTAAAAAAGTAGGTGTTTAAGCTAGGTAGAAAGGAATGGAGGGAAGGAAGGTAATTAGTATTATATAGATTAATTATTATATATATTATAATATATATAATAATTAAATATAGTATTTATAGTAATATGCGAATATATGATTTTCCAAAATACCCAAAAACCCAAAAACCCAAAACCCCAAACCCCCAAAACGTTTGCTAGTTGTAAACTATTTTTGAAAATCATATATGAAATCTCTGACAGCACATTCGGAGTCCTCCTTGGGAGGACTGGAAGGGAGGCTTGAGCGGATTACTAAAAACCCTCGGGCGGACGGTCAGAGGGATTATAAGCACAAATTTGAATGTAAATTATTTATCAAGGCACTCCAAGGACGGAGAAGATGATAGACACCTCCGCTGGGAGGAATGTGCGACGTGATAGGGTTGCCAGGGAAGCGGTCTGAGGGTTATCCATGAGGAGTGCCTTTAGTTTCTTCCAGGCTGAGCGTGGCAAGATGGCAGGAAAATATGCCTGTGCCAGCTCCATTCGGCCATATGTTCTAACTGTTTCTTTCATATTGCAAAGTTACTGATTTTTCCTGAATTATCCAAATGTTTTGTTCAAATAAGTAGCCATAAGTGGCATTAAGTATCCATAAGTTTCCATAAGGGGATTGCAGGACTGAAAATGCTTGCAAGCGCACGAAAAAAGTCGTAACTTTGCATTGTCTTTAAGAGACAAACGAGTTAAATAACATTATCAACAATTTTAAACTATTTTTATCATGGCAAAAGAAAACATTGCTTTTTTGGTGAATCTCCGCAAGAACATTGTGGAGGGTTCAAAGATGGAGGGTCGTTACTATCCTGAAGCAGAGTCGAAGGAGGCACTGACCACCAAGGGTTTCGCCAGGCACGTGGCTGATCACGGCGGCATGGTGACTTATGAGTTTATGCAGCTGGTGTTGGCTTCTATCGTGAAGTGTCTGAAAGAGATGATGTCTCACGGTCAGCCTGTGAAGTTGGATGGCCTCGGCACGTTCCGTCCTACCGTGACTTCTGTTCCTGGCGGTGCTGCCACCATTGAGGACGCGCTTCGTATGGGTGTCAACAACTTGGTGCAGGGTGTGAACTTCGTGTTTATTCCTGAGAATGCCCAGGGTGAGGAGATCACTTCTAAGAAGTTTAAGGATCAGTGTTCTCTCCAGTTCGCTTACCTCGTGGAGACCATCAAGAAGAAGATCAACGGCAAGGACAAGTCCTATACGCTGCGTACCCCGCTGTCGGCTTGGGATATCGTCCAGTCGGATGATAGCTCTTCGGCAGGCAACAGCTCTTCGGCAGGCTCAGAGACCGTGGAGAATGGTGGCTCAGAGACCGGAGGTAATGGTGGCGGTAACTCCAGCGGAGGCAGCGGCATCATCCCTACCCCAACAGATCCTGAAGACGATCAGCCCCACGATTGATTTCAACTTGGGGGCAGTTCGGCCTAAGGGCTGTCCCCAGTATTAAATTAAAAAGGTAAAAGGGTAAAAAAGAAAGGAGGAAAATATGAATAAGAAAGAGACAACCAAATTCATTGTTCAGTTGATTGCATCGATTGCTTCGGCTATCCTGACTGCATTGGGCGCCACGTCATGTATGGGCTATTAACCAAGAGACTCCCCGACCTTATTGGCCCGGGGAGCCTTCATTAATGTGCATGAAATACAAATATTGCACTACTTTAGTGCAGAATTCGGCAAAATTATCTTCTGCATGTTATAATCAGCTTGCAACCCCAACCATATATTAGCATTGGTTCCAAGTGCTGCCTCAAGCATTAAGGCATATTCTGTTGTTACGGGTCGCTTACCGTTAAGAATCTCGTTAAACACGGTATACGATACTCCCATCTGCTGGGCCAACTTCTTCTGAGTAAGTCCTCGCGCCATGATTTCGTCCTTAATCATCTCTCCTGGATGTATCAGCTCTGATGACATCATCTCATTGGCTGTTTTGCCATTCTTTATTTTCTGTTTCTTAACCATTTTGAAAGACTTGTTTGAAAATATCAATTTCTCGTTTGGCTATGCCGAGATGGATGGCTTTGGTCTTACTGCTTTTTGTTTCTTCCATTTCGTGGCGGCGATGATGTCAGCTATTTGCTGGGCAGAGATATCATCATAATCATAGGGCATTTCTATCTCATTGCCAGTTTTACTATCGTGATGATAGTAATTAAGCAATGGTGCAATATTGACATAATCCGTCTCTTCAGCCATCTTAATCAGTCGGTTGATGGCGTCATCACACGTCACTCTGATACCTTCCTGCCATAAAGTCTCAATAATATTAAACACATCTTGTGTATAACCATAAACACTGTAATACAGGCTGAAATACCAATAACCTTCAGGTACATCAACTTTATCGTTAGCCCAAGACGTCCCATCCTTCACTGCGGCTAGATGGATCCTGGCATAAGCCACATCCAGACAATGAAACGTAGAATTCCTTCTTTCCCATTTAACGTAATCTTCTTCACTGTCAAGATCCAGTCCTTTTATGTCTCGGCCTTTACTGTTGTATGTTTCAAAAAATACCTCATCTGATAGATTTTCAAACTTTGATAGAGGTTGTGGAAAGAAGATTTCTTTTGTTTCATAAGCGACGTATGCGATTCGCCAAATGTGCATATAGGTTCTCAACGTCATTTCTTTATATGATGTCATCGGCAGAGCCTTATATTTCTTGAAGACTTTCACTACGTGTTGAGGGTTTTCAAACGTGCGATATTCAGGACAAATCTTGTTCAGTGCAGACCTCTTGATTCTCCCCTTTCGCTTTGAAAAAGGAAGATGCTGCTCTACATAACGGTTGTACTCGTCAGGATTTTCGCAGATGCGATCTACCAATTTGTTGATATAAGCCTCTAATTTCAACAGAGATTTTTCAACGTGCCCATACCATGCATGATATTTTCTTTCTCCTCCAACATGGGCCAGATTTTTAAGAACAATCAATCTTTTTCTGCCATAGCCAATCAACATGTAATGAAAGTCTTTGAAATGAGACGTACTTATTTGAAACCAATAATTGCCGGCATTATCAGGTGTTTCTTCTTGATAATGTTTCCCTGGAGCCTTTATCTCAATCCAGAGCGTTCTTCTAGCATCAATGCCCATCACCTTCAGCCGACGCATCGTCTTTTCTATCCTCAACATAACTTCAAGCGAGGCATCGTCTATCACTATCTCACCAAGATGACTTCCAGGCCCAAGCCACATCAAATCTTCTAGATCTTTGTACTTTAGTACTTTCAAATCGTAATTCATACTTCGTTTCTTTTGGGTTATACATTAATCTATCTACAGTTTCAATAGTTAGACAGCACAAAAGAAGTGTGAGCCTGTCAACTAATCTTGCTGAAGGCCTTCGACTGCCCGAATGTTAGATTAGAAAACAGCTCACACCCTTGTATGACGTAAGGATACACCTATACTATCATAACCCAGGGAAGAACGTCTTTACCTTTCCAAACATTCATGAGAGTTGTCGAAGTTCTCAGCATGGAAAAAGCTAAACGCTTCCTATGTCATGTCTGCGACGGATTGTCCATCACGATTGCAAAGATAAGCATTTATTTTGAGACTAAGTTGATTTTGCGCCATATTTTTTTGCAAAAAGGTGTTTTTCTATAAATGGATTTTGATAGATTCCTTGGTTATTTCAAAAACAAGCATTACCTTTGCACGGATTTTTTTAGACAATGGATAAGTACGCCCTTTTTTTCGATATCGACGGGACACTGGTGAGTTTCGAGACGCACCAGATTCCTCCCTCTACGATTTTGGCTCTGACGCAGGCAAAGGCTAACGGTCATAAGGTGTTTATCGCCACAGGCCGACCGCCGATCATCATCACGAACCTCGGTGCCATCGAGCATCTGATTGATGGCTACGTGACAACCAACGGAGCTCTCTGCTTCATCGGCGAGCAGACGGTGTCGTATCATGCGATA
>Ga0256404_1008949_pt1 | contig 14665 bp, 10 predicted proteins | sample RumenRJG_01DNA_FD_185990 | JGI IMG/M metagenome (GOLD analysis project Ga0256404, IMG submission 185990) | Bovine rumen microbial communities from Lethbridge, Alberta, Canada - RJG_01 | ecosystem: Host-associated > Mammals > Digestive system > Stomach > Rumen | place: Canada: Alberta | collected...
CAAGATCGCCCGCGCAATGGTCATGCAGTACGGCATGAGCGACCGCATCGGCATGATCAACTACGACGACAACGGTGATGATGTCTTCCTCGGATATGACATTGCCCACAGCAAGACCTACTCCAACGAGATGCTGAGCCTGATCGACAAGGAAGTCCAGAAGCTGGTCGATGACTGCTACGCGGCGGCAAAGGAACTCATTATGGAGCACAGGGACGTACTGGAAAAAAGCTGTACTCTCCTGATGGAAAAGGAAAAGCTGACCGGCGAAGAATTTGCGGCACTTTTCTGATCCGCGGAGCATTTAAGGATGATTTTGAAGTAATCAGAACCGGTCCGGGTGTGAAAGCATCCGGACCGATTTTAGATTATAGAGCCGGAAGACATTAACGCGGCAGACCGGCTTTGGATAAGGAGAGCAAGGCTGCGTGCAGAATAAGGGCAATGTTATTACAGATATGACAGACATAAAGAAAACGCATATCGAAGCATCAGACAGGGAGCAGTCAGGAGATGTCCGGGTCCCGGAAGGGGTAAGGACCCTTGATCCCTGTGCATTTTATGAGAGCTCAATTCAGAGAGTATTTTTGCCGGCATCACTTTCTGAGATCGGAGACTGTGCCTTTTACGGGTGTCAGGAGCTTAAGGAGCTTGTGATCCCGGAGGGCTCGCGTCTGAGAGTCATAGGGGACAGTGCGTTCTGCGGATGTGAAAACCTGGGTGAGCTCTGCCTCCCGGATACAGTGCAGAAGATCGGTACAGGATGCTTTTATGAATGCGGGAAGCTGAAGATAAAGAAGATGCCCGCGAGGCTTCAAAGCATCGGCAGAGAAGCCTTTGCCGGCTGCGGAGAACTTGCTGAGGCTGTATTCGGAAACCTTCTGCAGTCCATCGGGGACAGGGCATTTCATGAATGCAGGCACCTTCAGAGGGCTGACTTAAGGGCAGCAGCAGAGCTTTGCCTCATTCCGGAGCAATGTTTTGCGGGCTGCCACTGCCTGAAAGAGGTATCGCTTCCGGAAGGACTCCGGGAAATCGGAAACGCAGCCTTTCTCGGATGTGCCGGTCTCAGGGAGCTTTCAGTGCCTTCTGAAGTCCAAAGGATCGGAGAAGAGGCATTTCAGGGGACGCCCTGGATGGAGGGATACCGTGAAGGATTCGCTGTTGTCGGTGCAGGGCTTCTGCTTGGCTGCGGGGGTACCGATGAGGATCTTACTGTCCCTGAGGGAGTACGGGAAATCTGCCGGAATGCATTCCGGGACAGAAAGGAGCTTCGTTCAGTGAAGCTTCCCGGAACACTTAAGCGTATTGGTCCGGGAGCCTTTGCAGGATGTGAGAATCTCACGAATATCCATATTCCGGATACAACGGACGAGATCGGAGAAGCTGCGTTTGAAGCTACGCCATGGCTGACGGATCAGGAGGGGGATTTTGTGACCGCAGGCAGGGGGATCCTGCTCGAATATAAGGGGCATGAGGCAGATGTACGGATCCCGGACGGTATCAGAAGGATCGGGGAAGGCGCATTTTATGAATGCAGCGAAGTTTCTTCCGTATCTATCCCTGGTTCCGTGATCTTTGTCGGAGACAAAGCCTTTGAAGGCTGCCGTTCACTGAAGAAGATCACGATCCCTGACGGTGTGGAAAAAATCGGATCTGCAGCGTTCAGATGGTGCAATACCTTAGAATCCGCTGTCCTTCCGAAACATCTCAGGGAGGTCCCGGCGGAAGCCTTTTACGGATGCAGAAAGCTTCAGAAGATCCGTATCCCGGACGAAGTATTGAGGATCGGAAGGAGTGCCTTTCATTGGTGCAGCAGTCTCAAAGAGGCTGTGTTTTCTGAACAGCTCCGGGAAATCGGGGACAGTGCGTTCCACTGGTGCTCTCATCTTACAAGGGCGGCATTCCCGAACGGATTTAAGGTGATCGGAGACAGTGCTTTTGCGGGCTGCGGACGGCTGGAAGAAACAGAGATACCGGAAGGAACCGTGTCGATCGGCATGAGCGCATTTTTTCGCTGCAGTGCTCTTCGGAATGCTGTGCTCCCGGATTCTGTCAGGAAGCTTGGGATGAATGCGTTTGCAGGCTGCAGGGAACTGACGGAAGTGAAGCTTTCAAAAAGCCTCAGCTCTCTATCGGACTGGACCTTTTCCGAATGTACGAAGCTCTCGGAGATCGATATTCCGGAAGGTGTAAGAGTCATCGGCAGCCATTGCTTTGAAGAATGCAGAGGACTCATGGACGTGAGCTTTCCGGAAATTCTCTCAAGCATCGGTGACCGGGCATTTATGCGATGCGGAAAGCTTACTGCGATCCGGTTTCCGGACGGACTCTCCCATATCGGAGATATGGCATTTTCGGGCTGCAGCCGACTGAGAGAAATATCCATCCCGGTGCATACGGGAAGTATCGGAGCCGGCGCGTTTACGGGATGTGAGCACATGCAATACGCCGGCCTTGGCCACATGCCCTCACTGATCGGACGGGAGGCCTTTTCTCAGGGCGTACGTCTGAGCGTGTTACTGGAGCGATCCGGCGTGAAGACCAGGGTACAGATTGCGCTTCTGAACGCATGGGGCAGCGGTGCGGCGGAGGAGAGCCTCGCACGGTTCCTGTATGATCCCTGCAGGGAAAGCTTTGAAAGCATCACAGAGCCGGCGTATAAGATCCCGATTGCAGTATACTGTATCGCAGCTGATCCATGGTACAGGGTATATCTGAAAGAGCATGCCGCAGAAGCCGGAAGGCTCCTGGTGGATCAGAATGACATTTCCTGTCTCGATCTTCTGCTTAAAAATGATTTTCTGTCAGTTGATGACCTGGATCAGGTGACAGAGTACGCGATCGTAAAAAGACAGCTGGAGGCAGAAACCATGCTGATGGATTACAAGAACCGGAACGGGGAGGCTGCGGACGGGATAGAAGAAAGGATCGACAGTCAGTTCAGTCTCTGATCTTTCATGGAATACATGGATCGGGAAAAACCATTCTGCATCTGACCGGCGGTCATTTTTAAAAATCGGTGGTATTTCTCATTATAATATGTGATAATAATCACAGTGGTTTTAACCGGACCGGACCCGGAATAAAGGGCGGCGGATCGGTATCTGTCTGAAATTTTTCTGAGGAGATCACCATGGCTGATGTATTGATCGAACGTTTGAATAAGCTGAGTACCGCGGAGCTTGCAGATGCATGCCTCAGGCTGGGAGTGCAGATGCGGTGTGCCCCGAGTGATATGCATCCGATCGATATCCATATGCACTGCGCAGGAAGAGTCGTGCCTGCCAGACATACCGGCAGCGTGGATATCTTCCTGGAAGCTCTTGAATACGCGGATCCCGGGGATGTACTGGTAGTGGATGACGGCGGGCGGAAAGACCGTTCCGCCATCGGTGATATGATCTCACGGGAGGTAAAACTGGCAGGACTTAACGGGATCGTACTCTGGGGATGCCATCGCGATACGTTGGAGATCATGGAGATCGGGCTTCCGTTCTTCTCCATCGGCAGGGTGCCGAACAGCCCGGTCGTTTCTGACCGAAGGACGCATGATGCTCTGGAATCAGCACGGGTCGGGGACTGGGTCGTTACGGAAGAAGATGTGGCTGTAGGCGATGCTGACGGTGTGATCTTTCTGCCGTATAACCGCCTGCATGATATCGTTCCGGTCGCGGAGGCGATCCATGTCACCGAGCGCCGGCAGTCTGCGATCATGAAGCAGGGGACCAGTCTCAGAGATCAGCTCTATTTCAGTGAATATCTGAAGCAGCGCATGGAAGACCCGTCTTACGACTTCCGCACTCATCTTAGCCGTTACGGCGGTGCGGTAGAATAATGCATGCTTTTCACGGATAGTTTGGGCGCAAATATTTTTTTTAAAAAGGTGTTGACAAATCCGCCTCTAAAGAGTATTATAACCATGCTGTCCGACGGAAACTGTTGTTCCAACAGACGTGAGCCTCGGTAGCTCAGTTGGTAGAGCAACGGACTGAAAATCCGTGTGTCGCCAGTTCGATTCTGGCCTGAGGCAGTTACATCTTAAGTTTGATTCACCAGAATCGAACTTGCAGATGTCCAGATTGCTCACGGGTTCGCAATCTGAAGGTGCTTCGCACCCAGGATTCTGGCCTGAGGCAGTTACACAAGTTCATACTTGTATTTGCGCGAGTGGCTCAGTGGTGGAGCGTCGCCTTGCCAAGGCGAAGGTCGCGGGTTCGATCCCCGTCTCGCGCTTATTTTATTTCCATGAGGAGTTCGGTTTTCCGGACTCCTCTTTACGTTCTGTCCGGGGATCGAACCCGCTCGCGGGTCCGTCTCCGCTCCGCTCCGGTCGGCGCAGAGCAGGCGTCCACTGGACGCCTTGCGCCCCCGTCTCGCGCTTTTTTACGCGCAGCCACACGAAGTGTGATCTTTAAGGGTTTGGGATTTTCCCAACAGGCGTATAGATGGAAAAACATCCATCTATGCACTGCTTGCAATGATTATACCGAATTCGGGACAAACTGCGTTATCCCGAAAAATGTATTATCCCGAAACAGAAACAGGAACCTTTTTTATGAGAGGCTTTCCTGAAAATGTTTCGGGATAATCTTTTTCTGTGGCGACGCTTCAGATTTGTTTTAGGAATGAATCTCCTGTCAACTTTCGGGATAATCTTCTGGTAATACATGATTGAGTCTTCGATAATGATCCTGCAGAACAGTCTGCGAATCAGAAAGGAGGCTTTTTATGAGCACAGAGAAGGTTGCTGTCCATGAGATGGTTACCCGGATGGGGCTCGAAGCCAGGCGCCTTGGCTTCAGCGAGACATTCATCTGGTGTGATTTCATCCCTCGACTCAGGAAGTTTGCTATCTACTACGATCGGCACGGGTATGTCTGGTACGACCCTGCTATAACACAACAGGTCGTAGATGAACATGCGAAACGCTTTGAGGAAGGCACTTTAGGTGCAGATGCTTTTTCACGAGTAAGGACCTATGCCCATCGGATGAATGAATTCTACCTGACGGGAACATTTCACATCCACACACCAAGACGCGGTACACGGTATGAGATCAGTCCTGACAATGAGCACCTGCTTTACGAATTCATCGCCTGGAAGAATTATGGTCCAAACACCAGGGATGATGTTGTGTGGGTCCTGCGGAGATATTTCCACCACTTTGAGAACAGAGGGATTTTCCGCATTGAAGATATCACACTGGATATGGTCCGGGAGTTTATCTCCGATACGGCTGCAGCTGTAAAACCGGCAAGTCTGCATAACATCATGCTTTATCTCCGGTATTTCTACAGCTTTCTGAAGACGACTGACCTTACAGTTCCGGATGCGGAAGGTTTGTTCAGCTACAAGGTTTACCGCGATTATCCGATCCAGTCTTACGTGACAGATGAAGAACTGGAGCGGATTCTCGCCGTGATTGATACAGAAACAGAAGCCGGGAAAAGGAACAAGGCTATCATTCTTTTAGCTGCTAACACAGGGCTTCGTGCCTGCGATATCATGAAGCTGAAGCTGAGAGATATCGACTGGAGGCGAGGTCAGATCCAGCTTCCTCAAAAGAAGACAGGTGAAATGGTGTACATTCCTTTAACTGAAGATGTTGGGGAAGCTCTTCAGGACTACATCCTGAATGCACGGCCTCATTTGGACTGTCCGGAAGTATTCTTGCGTATCAGTCCGCCGAAAGTTGCCCTCACGGACCCGGCAAGCATTGGTTCTATGTTTATTGCCTATCAGAAAAAAGCCGGTATCGAGCGAAAAGCTTTCGATGGGAAAGGGTTTCACGGGCTTCGACGCCGTCTGGCAAAGAAACTTCTGGTTACCGGTACTTCGCTGTCTACTATCTCTCAGATCCTGGGGCATGACGATCCCCTGACTGCCCGGCAGTACCTGTCGCTGGACGTGGAAAATCTCAGAGAATGCGCTTTGGATTTTCGATTGATTCCAGTGGAAAGAGAGGCATTATTATGAACAGAGGATTTAAAAGCAACTTTGCTGCCGAGCTGGATCAGATGATCGATATGAAAGTAGCACTTAGCTTCTCAGAAAAGACGTATCTCTTCAGGGCGAGGCAGTTTGACCGATTCTGTTTTGAAAACTATCCCGAGGATGCAGAACTGACGGAAGCACTGGTCCTTAGCTGGATTAAGCCTGCGTATGACGAGGAAAACAACAGCAGCATCCATAGCAGAGCTGCTTTCGCCAGAACACTGGCTGACTATCTCAGGAAGACAGGTCGGAATGCTTACTATCTGCCGGAAAAGTTCACTTCGGGAATACGGGTATTTATTCCCTATCTGTTTTCAGATGAAGAGCTGACTGCACTGTTTAAAGCCATTGATTCCTATCCGTGTGGCGGCGACAGTTTTCTTCAGGTGCTTCTGAGTACTTACTATCGGCTGATCTTCACCTGTGGACTGCGTCCCGGTGAAGGAACGAGATTGAAGAGAGAAAACGTAGATCTGGAAATCGGAGAAGTCCGCATCGTCGATTCCAAGTGGCATAAAAGTAGGACGGTCGTTATGTCAGAAGACATGCTTCGTCTTGCCAGAAAGTACGCCCTTATCAGGGACGCTAAATATCCCAAGAATGTATTCTTCTTTCCGAAAGACGGCGGCAGATGCTGGTCTGCCGCCTCGATGCAGGAAAAGTTCAAAGAATGCTTCGCCCTGTCAAAGCCAGACACTCCCAAAGATCTTCTCCCCGCAGTTAGAGTATATGACCTCCGGCATCGTTTTGCCACCACTGTTTTGAATCAGTGGCTTGATGAGAAGAAAGACCTGAGTTCCCGGCTCCCTTATCTGAGAACGTACATGGGGCATCGTGAGATCGATGCAACCGCTTATTACATTCATCTGCTTCCGGAGAATCTGGTGAAATCCGCAGGCATTGATTGGGAAAGCATGAGAAATATGATACCGAGGGTTGAGTTATGGCAAGAGTAAAAGACGAGACCTTGTTTTCACTCCTTCGGGATTTCCTGATCATCTACCTTCCGAACCAGCGGAAGTGCAGTCCAAACACGGTGAAAGCCTACCGTTCTGTCTGGAATCAGTTCCTGAAATATCTTTCTGAGGAAAACCGTGTCCGAATAACGGAAGTATCGTTTGAAATGATAAGCAGAGAGGCCGTTAACGGATATCTCGCCTGGCTGACGGAAAAGAAAAAGGCGGCTGTAACGACAAAGAACAATCGACTTGCCGCTGTCAGAGCCTTTATAGACTATGCTTCCGCATGCCGGCCGGAATACATCAGTCTTTCCAGTGAACTGGCTGCAATAAAGATCCAAAAGGTAGTTCGTTTTCCTAAACTGGATTACATGAGCGAGGATGCCATAGCCGCATTGCTGAAGGTTCCGGATACCAGAACCCGTGAAGGGCTACGTGATCAGGTCTTTATGATTTTTCTTTACGATACCGGTGCCAGGATCCAGGAGGTGCTGAATGTCAGACTCTGCGATTTAAAGCTTGGGAAAGCACCGACAGTGACCCTCTTCGGGAAAGGAAGGAAAGTACGAATTGTTCCGCTGATGGAAGACACAGTAGCACATCTGAAGAACTATCTTTCCGTATTTCATGAGAACGAGTCGATAGAATCCAGAGAGTATCTTTTTTATGTGATACGGAAAGGTATACGAGCCCCTGTCAACGATGATACAGCCAGAATCCGTCTGAGAAAGTATGTTGAGCCAGCCAAGGCACTGTGTTCAGATGTGCCGGATAACATACATCCCCATCTCTGGCGACACTCCAGAGCGATGCATCTTTATCAACACGGGATGGACCTTACGATGGTATCCCAGTGGTTAGGCCATTCCAATCTGGAGACGACTGAAATCTATGCTTATGCTGACACTGAAGCAAAACGTACTGCTATTCAAAGAGCGATGGGATCAAAAACCGCAGAAACGATAGTTCCGAAGTACACCGTATCGGATGAAGACCTGCTTCGGAGACTGTATGGTCTTTGATGAGCATTATTATCCCGAAAGTTTGCCCGGAGTAGGCGGTGTTTTTCCACTCAAAGCTTGAAATGTAAAAAGTGTTATCCCGAAGAATCCGAACGGAAGTCGCTTAACAAAGCGGTTCATGGGGAGAATTCGGGATAACATGTTTTTCGGGATAACCCAGTAGGAAATATGGATGGCCCAGTAGGAAATATGGATGGGCATGCCCTGCTTGCGAAATTATCGGGAATTCCTGATAATTCATTTTACCGGATAAGATATCTTAATAATCTATCTTAGCAGCTTGTTTTTTATGGATATCTCAACTGGTATTTGCTACAATGTGTGGGAATTGAAAAGTGTTTCGGAGGCAGAAACAATTATCATGCGTCTTGAAGTAAAAAATGTTGGTTTTATCTATCAAACACCGGAAACAGAGAAAGAGGCCCTGAAAGATTTGAGCTTTCAGATCGAAGATGGCGAATTTGTCAGCCTTGTCGGTCCTTCCGGCTGCGGTAAATCAACCGTTCTTTCCATCATCGCGGGCCTACAAAAGCCTACGTCCGGAGAAGTGCTGCTCTCTGGGCAGCAGATTAACGGTCCCTCACGAGATGTGGGATATATGCCTCAGAAAGATCAGCTTTTCGGGTGGCGGAATATATGGTCCAACGTCACGCTGGGGTTGGAGATCCAAAAGAAAGACGCCTCATACTATGAGAAAGCTGAAATGCTAATGAGCAAGTATGGATTGCATGATGTGAAGCAAATGGCACCGAATCAGCTTTCCGGCGGAATGCGTCAGCGATGTGCTTTGATACGTACATTGGTCACGGATCCGGATTTCCTTCTTCTGGATGAGCCTTTTTCGGCGTTGGATTATCAGACCAGAGTATCCGTTTCTATCGATACACGATCGATCATCAAGAACGAGCATAAAACGGCGCTGCTGATCACCCATGACATCTCAGAAAGCCTAATGCTTTCTGATCGGATCATTGTAATGACGAAAAGTCCGGGGAAAGTGAAGTCCATTCATGATATGGGCAGCCTTAAGAACATACCGCCGCTGGAAAGAATGGAGCAGGAAGACTATAATCGGTTATTGAAAGGCATCTGGAAGGAACTTGATATCCATGAATGATCACAGGCAGACCGAGTCCGGCAGTTTACGAGAAGAATATCTGCATAAGCGAAAAGTACAGTCGATTCGAGTCCATGGACTTCGATGGGCTGTACTTATTCTCTGGCTAGTCCTCTGGGAGATCCTGACAGTAAAAGGAATACTCAATCCATTTATTTTCAGCAGCCCCAGCAGGATCATAAAAACACTGATCAGGCTGACACAGTCGGGAGAACTATGGCTTCATGCCGGGACATCAGTTTTGGAAACCGTTGCTGGATTTCTGTGCGGAACTGCGCTTGGAATTATCATTGCTGCGCTTCTCTGGTGGAATCCGACGGCTGCAAAGGTTTTGGATCCATATCTTGTCGTGCTCAACGCTCTGCCGAAGACGGCGCTCGGACCGGTCTTCATCGTCTGCATGGGCGCCGGGGAGGGGGCGATTATTACGATGTCTCTTGCAATCTCCCTAATCGTTACGATCCTTACCGTGTTAAACGGCTTCAACCATACCGATCAGGAAAAAGTGACACTGATGAAGACGCTGGGAGCAACACGCATGCAGATCTTTCGGAAGCTCGTGATCCCGTCTAACTTGACAACGATCGTCAATGTGGTGAAGGTCAATATCGGCCTGTCCTGGGTCGGCGTTATCACAGGAGAGTTTCTTGTTTCAAGGGCCGGTCTCGGCTATCTGATTGTTTACGGATCACAGGTGTTTAAAATGGATCTGGTCATGACATCCGTTGTCATACTTGCCTTTTGGGCAATGCTGATGCATTTCGGCATTGTGATCATCGAAAAATCAGTAAGAAAGAAGTTCGGGATCGTCTGATCGTCCGGGATAGCGTAGATTTATGAAAAGGAATCGTATTTTCAGAGTATTAGAACTGACACTTATATCGGCTGTTATGGTAGCTTTTGCCGCGGGATGCGGCAAAGGAAACAGCAAAACCGAGAAAATTAGCCTGTGCGAAGTGACGCATTCGGTGTTTTATGCGCCTTTGTACGCCACTATAGAGCTCGGCTATTTCGAAGAGGAAGGGCTCGAAATGGAACTGATCAACGGCGGTGGCGCGGACAAAGTCATGACTGCGGTCATCGCAAAGCAGGCGGACATAGGGTTCGCAGGGCCGGAAGCATGTATCTACACCGCCCTCGAAGGGCATGATGACTACCCGAAGGTATTCGGTCAGCTGACGAAACGGGACGGCTCCTTTGTGATTGGAAGAACACAGGAAAACTTCAAGTGGGAAAATCTCAGGGGAAAGAAGATCCTCGGTGGCAGAAAAGGCGGCGTGCCTGAAATGACTTTGGAATACGTTCTGAAGCAACATGGTCTCAAGCCCGGAGAAGATGTGGATGTGGACACCACCGTGCAATTTAATATGATGGCTGGAGCATTTACCGGAGGTAACGGCGATTATGTAACACTGTTTGAGCCTACTGCGACAGAAATCGAAGCATCCGGAAGCGGTTATGTTCTGGCTTCGGTGGGTGAAGAGAGCGGCGAGATCCCTTATACAGCCTTTTTCGCACTTCAGAGTTACCTGAAGGATAACGAAAACACGATAAGCAGATTTACTGCTGCGTTATCCAAAGGCCAGAAGTGGGTAATGGAGCACGATGCGAACGAGATTGCCGAGCTTATCGAATCGCAATTCACAGGAACCTCTGCAGGCGAACTGGCAAAGGTCATTCAAAGATATCAGGAAATAGATGCATGGAACGACTCTCTTGTGATGAAAGAGGAATCCTTCAACCTGCTGCAGACCGTGATGGAGGAAGCAGGGGAATTAAAAGAGCGAGTAAACTTCGAAACTATTGTAGACAACACCTGGGCCGAAGCAGTCATTTCACAATAAGATGATCATCAGGGATACTTCATTCGAGCCGGACAATGTCACACGAAAGGCAGTGGCGGATCTGTTCGTTGCAATGTTCATCAGCCAGCTCCTGGTCAATACAGCAGCACTGTTTGATTCTTTTATCGTGGGCAGGTTTTTCAAGGAGGTATGCCTTGGAAGCACGAGCATCACATATCAGCTGACTTTTTTTAATATTACCCTGGGAAGCATATTCGGCGTAGGATCACAGCTCGAGTGTTCCTTTGCCTTGGCACAAGGAGATATGCTAAGAGCAAACAGGGTATTTTCCGCAAGCCTGGTTCTGATTGCTGTCATCAGTCTGGTGCTTACCGGCTTGCTGCTTTGCTTTACCGGACAGGTGGCATCCGTCATGGGTGCTTCTCCCGCAAACGCCGAACTGCATGGCGTAACATCAGATTATATCAGAGGACTAGCGATCGGCCTGCCATCGGAATATCTGAGCTTTTTTCTGACAGCCGTACTTCCCCTTGATGGTGACCGGAAAAGGATCATGTCGGCCTCTGTCATTATGATCATTGTAAATATTATAGGGGATCTTCTGGTCGTTTACCTGTTCAGGTCGGGGATGTTCGGTATCGGACTGGCCACCTCTGTGAGCAACTGCTGCGGCGTCATTATTCTCGCATCGCACTTCCCGTTGAAGGAGAACCGGTTCCGACTTGTAAAGGCTGGTAATATCTTTCAGTGGTTTGGCCTTTTTGTCCGAAGAAGTTTTTCTACCATTTCCGGCCGTTTTATGAAGTGGCTGTATCTGGCTGCGCTCATTCGTATCATTATCGGCCTGGCGTCGCAGGCGGATCTTGCGGCGTATTCTATGTTCAACAATATCAGAAATATTATGATCTGCCTGTGTCTCGGCCTGGGATCAGCCATTTTACTTGTCGCCGGTACGCTGTATGAGGAGAAGAACATCAGAGGATTGCGGCAGGCTGTGTGGACAGGCCTGAAGTATTCTGTGGTGCTGGGCGTGATTATCGGTATATTGATTGCCTGGCTCGCCGGTCCGATCCTTTCGCTTTATGGGCATAATGCCGGAACGGAAGAGGCCGTACTCGCACTGAGGATCTATTCACTTTGTTTCGTTACGATTTTCCTGCATTTCTTTTATTCCTTTTATGTAAGAGCGATCGGAGACAGGTTTCTGCAAGCCTGGTTCAATGTGTTTGGGGAGTTTCTGATTCCGACAGCGTCAGCACTGATTATGGGACTGGTCTATGGGGTCAGGGGCATCTGGGCGGCCTTTCCGTTGGGAAGCGTGATCACCGTTGTCAGTACTATCCTTATCGCGAGATTACGAAACGGAAGATGTAAAGACCCGCGTGACACTGTCATGCTTCTGCCTCAACGCTTTTTCGACGGGCAGATCAGATGTCTCAATGTATCGCCCGGGGATGCCCGGGAAGGCAGCCAATATGCAAAAAAAACGCAGGAGTTCCTTTTATCACAGAGCTTCAGCCTAAAAACCGCGATTTCTGTGAGCCATTGCATAGAGGAAGCGGTTTCCATTCTATATGAGCAGAAGGAGGACGGAAAGGCACCTCATATCAGTTTGTTCGTGCGTATAGAGGATGATTGTATTCTGATTAGGGCAAGAAGTTATGGGAGAATCGCTGATCCTTTCAGAAAAGAAAGAGACATTAAACCGATGAATATCAGTGAACTGGCTACCAAGATGATCCAAAGTATTGCGGACAGGGCTGAATATAACACTGCTCTGGGCGTCAATAATATCATTATAGTCGTCAATCGATAGGCGTGCCACTATTATAGTCAATGACAAAAAAATACTGATATTGTGGATAACAAATCTAAATAGATATAATGATTTCAAGACTAGCTACAAGAATAAATGGCTTGACTTTATAGGTAAGGGTCGAAAGCAATGTTACGGCGATTTATGCTAGCACAGCACAGCATAGCTAATTATCCATACAATACAGCACAGGCATTGCCATGCTCTTCAAAAGACAGCAGAATTTTCGGCACCGGTCAGGAGCTATCATGCTCTCCTGACGGGTGTTTTTTGTGTATCAGAACCCAAAGTGGAAAAAATTGACCGGGTTGAGGAAAAACGACATGGGAGAAGGTATCAAATATTGCCGCCGGTGCGGAAAACAATTGAACATAGACGCGAAATTCTGCAGGTTCTGCGGGTATCAGTTTGAGGCCGTACAGAAAGTCAGGGCTGTTATCAACCCGTGTCCGCAGTGCGGAAAGGATAATGCCAGGGGCGCGAAGTTCTGCAGGTTCTGCGGTGCGGGACTGGCAAGACAGGAAGCCGGCGCAGCTGCCATACATACAAACAGGAATGCCGCAAGACAGGAAGCGATCCCGCAGATGCCCGAACTCAGGATGTCCGCGGCATCGGTCCCCGGTGAGTTTGATTATGGGGGTATCGATCTGAGCAGCATTGCCGAGGGGGCGCTGGGCAAGGCTGCTTCTGCAGCAATGGCAAAGGCACCGGGTATAGAGCTCCTGTCCCCGGCAAAAGTACTGGGGAACAGCATCATCGGCTTTTTGAAAGGGATCGTCAGTCTGTTCCGGGATCCGAAAGCTGCCATCATGCCGATCGTTTTTGCGGTGCTTTGGATCGTGCTGGCCTTCCTGAGGGACAGTGACCTGCTCCCGGTCAGGGCATTGAGCTGGCTGACATTTGCTGAGGGCGGTCTGGACCGAAGCGGAATCGCGGGGATGATCGGAGGGATTTTAGGAAAGGGCGTTGTTGCGGCTGCTCTTGGATCGCTTTTTACAGGTGGGATACCGAACTTCTTTAAGGGAATAGGTTCCGTGTTCCAAGGGACCGGAGAAAAGCGCAGCTTTGTAAGTCTTGTGATAGGCGCGGTCCTTGGCGCTGCGCTGTATTTCGCGTTCACGGGTCCGGAGCTCGCATCAAAGGCCACAGCCATGGCCGGGATAGCCGGGGCTGTGCTCTCGCTTGAGTCCATAAGCAGGAAGGAAGGACCGCTCTACAGCCTTGCGCAGTCGCTTACGTCGAAGGTACAGGACGGCGTTCGCACGGCGCAAAGTGGAAAGGCGCAGAGCCTTCTTTCGGGGCTCGTCCTGGGATTTGCCATCACGACTGCTCTGATGGCTTTTGCGGGCAGGTAAAGGGGGTGCAGGGAGATGAGAAAGACTGTTAAACGTATCTCGGCTCTTACGGCGGCGTTTTTTGTGGTGCTCTGTATGATCACGCCCCTGATTCCTTCGGGAAGAGTCTTTGCTGACGGTGCCTTCAGCTACGGGACGCCTGAGGATACAGATGCTGACAGTGCCGGCGGCTATTGGACGCTTGTGGATACAGATATTGAAAAGATGAACGAAACATCTGATATAGGTCAGAGCTGGACATACAAGGCATCTGAGCTGGTGCACGAGCGGCACTACCAGCTTGAAGAAAACGTCATAGGATACAGGACGACAAGCAGTCCTATGCCTGGGATCATCGTTCCGGGGGAAGCATTTACGCTGACAATGGTATCAGAACTAACTGAGCTGGTGTATGCTGACACAGGAAGTGACGGGAAACTCACCAGAAAGCCTATGCAATGGCTGGGAAAGTACGGCGAAGGTGAGTATGGCAGCGGGCTTTATGGTACCGATATCAGTAAGGTCTCTACCACCGGTGCGGTCAGTATTACATATACGGACAGCAGTGTCGGCTATATAACTACCGACAGGTACGATGATGAGATATTCACTCTG
>Ga0256404_1008952_pt1 | contig 14659 bp, 16 predicted proteins | sample RumenRJG_01DNA_FD_185990 | JGI IMG/M metagenome (GOLD analysis project Ga0256404, IMG submission 185990) | Bovine rumen microbial communities from Lethbridge, Alberta, Canada - RJG_01 | ecosystem: Host-associated > Mammals > Digestive system > Stomach > Rumen | place: Canada: Alberta | collected...
AAATAAGGAATGCAGAATGTAATTTTTTTGGGGGCAATTTAAATGAACGATAAAATAGTAATAAAAGGTGCAAAACAACATAATTTAAAAAATATAAATATAGAGATACCAAGAGATAAATTAGTTGTAATAACTGGGCTTTCAGGTTCACGGTAAATCATCTTTAGCATTTGACACATTATATGCAGAAGGACAAAGAAGATATGTAGAAAGTTTATCTTCTTATGCTAGGCAGTTCTTAGGATTAATGGAAAAACCTGAAGTCGAATCAATTGAAGGACTTTCTCCTGCAATATCAATAGATCAAAAAACAACATCCAAAAATCCTCGTTCCACAGTTGGAACTGTTACAGAAATATATGATTATTTGCGTCTATTATATGCAAGAATTGGCGTTCCATATTGCCCAAATTGTGGTAAAAAAATAGAAAAACAAACAATAGATCAAATGGTAGATAACATTTTAGAATTACCTGTAGGAACAAAAATCCAAGTATTAGCGCCAATTGTTAGAGGAAGAAAAGGTGAATTTGTAAAACAATTAGAAGGTTATCAAAAAGAAGGTTTTGTTAGAGCAAGAGTTGATGGAGAAGTTTATGAATTATCTGATGAAATTAACTTAGACAAGCAAAAGAAACATAATATTGAGCTTATTGTAGATAGGATTGTAATTAAGGAAGACATACGTTCAAGACTTACAGAAAGTGTTGAAATTGCTTTAAAACATGCAAATAATTTAGTGCTAATAGAAGATGCTACAAATAAAAAAGAAACTTTATATAGTGGCAATTATGCATGTCCTGATTGTAATATAAGTTTTGATGAACTTTCTCCTAGAATGTTTTCTTTTAATAATCCTTTTGGTGCATGCCCAACATGTACTGGACTTGGCTTTTTAATGAAAATGGATGAGGATTTAATTATTCCAGATAAAAATAAAACTCTTTATGATGGTATAAAAGCATTTGGGGCAAGTACAATGAAAAAAGGCGATACAATGGCTAAAATGTATTTTGAGAGTATCGCAAAACATTATAATGTTAAAATAAAAGATGTTCCTATAAAGAAATTGCCAAAAGAATTTTTAAATAAAATTTTATATGGAACGGGAGATGAAGTTATAGATTTTGAATATTCATCTTATGCAGGAGTACGAAAATTTTCATCTCCATTTGAAGGAGTTTTGCCAACACTCGAAAGAAGGCATAATGAAACAAAATCAGATGGAATGAGAAACTTTTATGAACTATACATGAGCGATTCAGATTGCCCAACATGTCATGGTTCAAGATTAAATCCAAATAGTTTATCTGTAAAAGTTGGAACAAAAAACATAAAAGATTTGACAGATATGCAAATTGTTCAAATAAAAGAATATTTAAACAACTTAAAATTAAGCAAGAAAAATGAAATGATTGCAGAACAAATTTTAAAAGAGTTAAATACAAGACTTCAATTTTTAATAGATGTAGGTTTAGAGTATTTAACATTATCAAGAAGTGCAGGAACGCTATCTGGTGGAGAAGCACAAAGAATAAGACTTGCAACACAGATTGGATCTGGTTTAACAGGAGTATTGTATATTTTAGATGAACCAAGTATTGGACTTCACCAAAGAGATAATGATAAATTAATAGCTACACTAAAAAAATTAAGAGATTTAGGAAACAGCGTTTTAGTTGTAGAGCATGATGAAGATACAATGTATGCAGCAGATCAAATAATTGATATTGGACCAGGTGCAGGTGTGCATGGTGGAAATATTATGGCACAAGGAACTGCAGAGGAAATAAAAAAGGTAGAAAAATCTATTACTGGAGCATACCTAAGCAAGCGTTTAGAAATACCAGTGCCTAAGAAAAGAAGAAAGTCAAATGGAAAAGCTATTGAGATAAAAGGAGCAACACAAAATAATTTAAAAAACATAAATGTTAAATTCCCATTAGGACAGTTTATATGTGTTACAGGTGTTTCTGGTTCAGGAAAAAGTACCTTAATTAATGAGGTGTTATACAAGACAATGGCAAAAGAGTTAAATGGTTCAAATGTAAAACCAGGGAAATGTAAAAGTGTAAAAGGCTTAGAAAATATAGATAAAATTATAAATATAGATCAATCGCCAATAGGTAGGACTCCTCGTTCAAACCCAGCAACATATACAGGCGTATTTGATTATATTCGTGATATATTTGCAGGAACAAACGAAGCCAAAATGCGTGGATATGACAAAGGAAGATTTAGTTTTAATGTTCCAGGAGGAAGATGTGAGGCATGCAGTGGTGATGGCGTGTTAAAAATTGAAATGCACTTTTTATCAGATATTTATGTACCTTGTGAGGTATGTAAAGGGAAAAGATATAATAAAGAAACATTAGAAGTAAAATATAAAGGAAAAACTATTTCTGATGTTTTAGATATGACAGTTGAAGAAGCATTAGAATTTTTCAAAAATTTACCAAAAATAAAAAATAAAATTCAAACATTATATGATGTAGGACTTGGCTATATTAAACTTGGACAGCCATCTACTACATTATCTGGTGGAGAGGCACAAAGAGTAAAACTTGCAACTGAGCTTTCTAAAAAAGCAACGGGGAAAACATTGTATATTTTAGATGAGCCAACTACTGGACTTCATATAGCAGATGTACATAGATTAGTTGAAATTCTGCAAAGACTAGTTGATACTGGAAATAGTATAATTGTTATTGAACATAATTTAGATTTAATTAAAACAGCAGACCATATAATAGATTTAGGACCTGAAGGAGGAGATAGAGGAGGACAAGTTATTGCACAAGGCACTCCAGAACAAATTGTAAAGGTTAAAGAAAGTTATACTGGAGAGTTTTTAAAGAAATATTTAAAATAGATTCATAAAAGAGATAGATGGATTTACAATTATATTTTATGTATGAATGAATCTCTTTTTTGGCGGTTTTACATAAGTGTATGTAGACTTATAAGAATAATTAAGTCTGTTTGAAAACTAAGAACTACAATTGCAAAACAAATTGCATTGTAGTTCTTAGTTTTACATAAAAATATTTGATAACTATTTACAGTTATTATTTCTGTTTTCATTATTGTTATTATTTCTGTTATTATTGTTTTGGTTATTTCTTTGGTTGTTATTATCATTGTTGTTGTTATTTCTATTATTGTTATTGTTCTTATCTGACATAATGCAAGCACCTACCTTTCAAAAATTTATATTATTATTTTGTACTTTAAAAATTTTTTTATACATATAAAATTTTATTTTGTTGGTCAATTTTTCCAATTTAAAATTATAATAAAAATCTATATCATTAAATAAAAAATTATGTTATAATTGTTGCATAAAATAAAAAAGGAATGATAAATATGGAACATATAGTTGTAGGAATTGAAGGATTAGTAGGAAGTGGAAAAACATCAATATGTAGAGAATTATTAAATAGATTACCAAATTCAATAGTTTTCCATGGTGGAAATTTATATAGAGCAATTGTATATACTATTATGCAAAATAATAAAGAACTAGCAAATAATATGAATGAACTAAAAGCTAAAACAGAACATATAGATATAAAGAAAATGATGGATATATTAAAAATAGAAATTAAAATTGAGAATAGAGAAACTGTAGTATATGTTGACGGAAAGAAAATTGATGAAGAAAAAATTCAATCCAAAGAAGCATCAATGGCTGTTTCTGTTGCAGGTGGAAGTGCAGATAATACAAATTTATTTATATTTGCAAGAGGGCTAATAAATAAGTATAAAGAAAATTATAATGTTATTTTATCTGGAAGAGCTTTAAATTCAATTTATCCTAATTTAGATTATCACTTTTTTATTACTGCAAGTTTAGATGAAAGGGTAAAAAGAAAATCTTATCAATATGGAAATAGTGTAAATCAGGAAGAACTAAGAGAACATATTATAAAAAGAGATGAGCTTCAACAAAAAGCAGGTTTTTATGATTTTAATAAAAAGACAATAGAAGTGGATGTAACAGAATGTAAAGATGTTAAAGAGTCAACAGATAAAGTTTGTAAATACATAGATGTAATACATTCTAAATTAAAAGTTTAAAAACGGATGATAGAAAAAATATGAGTTTTAAATATAAAAAAGGAGCGTAATTATTATGGAAAATAGTAAGTTAGAGGAGTTTAATCAATTTGTAAAAGGTAAAAAGGTTGCAATTGTAGGTCTTGGAGTTAGTAATATACCATTAATAGACTATTTTTATGAGAAAGGTGCAAATGTAAGTATATTTGATAACAGAACAATAGATAAAATTGATAAGGATATAATAGAGAAGATACAAGAATATAAATTTAATTTTTTTGGTGGTGAAGATAATTTAAGTAATTTAAGAGGTTTTGATATAATCTTCCGTTCACCTAGTGCAATGCCATTTAAAAAGGAATTTGAAGAAGAAGTTAAAAATGGTGCAATTTTAACAACTGAAATTGAAATGGTATTAAAACTTGCTCCATCAACAATAATAGGTGTAACAGGAACAGAGGGAAAAACAACAACAACAACTCTAATTTATGAAATATTAAAAAATACTGGACATAATTGTTTCTTAGGCGGAAATATAGGAAAACCTTTATTTACTCAAATTAAGGATATGAAAAAAGATGATTTTGTTGTCTTAGAAATGAGTAGTTTCCAACTTATGAATATGGAAGTTAGTCCACATGTTTCTTTGGTAACAAATATGTATCCAGATCATTTAAATGTACACCGCTCTTTAGAAGAATATCAAAATGCAAAAAAGAATATTTTCATCCATCAAAATAAAGATGATATAGTTGTATTAAACTATGATAATGAAGTTACACATTCTTTTGTAAATGATGCAGTTGGAAATGTGATATTCTTCAGTAGTAAAGAAAAACTTCAAAATGGATATATTTATGATAATGCAGATGGCTTCATAAAATATTGTGAAAATGGAAATGCTATACCATTAATTAATAAAAAAGAAATAAAGCTAAGAGGAATTCATAATTATGAAAATATTTGTGCTGCTTTAGCTGTAACAGAAAAATTTGTTGATAATAAGGAAGCATTAGAAGTTATAAAAGACTTTAAAGGGGTTGAACATAGACTAGAATTTGTAAGAGAGCTAGATAATGTAAAATATTATAATGATTCAATTGGAACAAGTCCAGCAAGTACAATAGCAGGATTACATGCATTTGATGAAAATATTGTTTTACTAGCAGGCGGTTCAGATAAAGGATTAGACTACAAAGAAATAGGAGAGGCAATTGCAGAAAAAGTAGGAACTTTAATTTTGTGTGGACCTACATCTAAAAAAATAGAAGATGCAACAAGACTAGCTTTGAAAAATAGTAACAAAGATGTCGAAATTTTTAATGTTGAAAACTTAAAAGAGGCAGTTAATCTTTCAAAACAAAAAGCAAAAGAGGGAGATATTGTTTTACTTTCTCCTGCAAGTGCAAGCTTTGATGCTTTTAAAAATTTTGAAGAAAGAGGAAAAAAATTTAAAGAGTTTGTAAATAATTTGTAAAAGGACAAAGGCGGACAAAGGGACGGTTCGTTTGTCCGGATATTGTTCTTTTTTTCACACAAAATTTGATAATTGCATATTATACAAAAGAAAAGGGAGGAGATAATATGTATTATCAAAATTATGAAGATTATATGAGAAGTATTCTAGGTTATCCAGTAGAACCCAATACATATCAAACGAATTATTATAATGATACTTCGATGGATAATAATGTTTTAGAAAGGCAAGATACAAAAGACTTAGAAGATTTATATCCAGATATATTCAAGGTAATAAATCCTGCAATTGTAGATGTTTGCGATAGGTGCAATAAAAATATAACAAAAGATGTGCTAGAAGAGATGACAGATGATGTATATGAAAGAATAAAAAATAACAAAGAGATAATGATAAATGTAAACATAGTAAATGATAGTGAAATTAACAATGTAAATGCGAAAGAAGCGGAAAATAGAACTACTGTGCAGAATAGACAAATAAGGCCAAACAGAAGACCGAATAATCAATTTTTAAGAGATTTAATTAAGATATTAATTTTGAATAGGCTGATAGGTGGAATACCAAATAAACCTAACAGGCCACCTTTTACGCCTATGACACCAAGACCACCTTATCCGGGAAATGGAAGACCACCAATGACTCCAAGACCTAGACCAGGAGATAATTATGACAATTTTTTTAGATTCTAAAAATTAGGAATTTGAGACGATGAAGAACTTTCGGGACACGATGGACTTCGGGACATGGGGACGGTTCTGTTGTCCGTTTTTTTTAAAACGGACAACAGAACCGTCCCCATGTCCCGAAAAAAATTGAATAACAAATAAAAAATTGAGCAACATAATAAGGAAATATTTAAAAAAGGTGGTAATAAAAATGAAAGTAAAAGATTGTATGCGTAAGGATGTAACATATTTAATGCCGAATTCGACTATAGAAGAATGTGCAAAATTAATGAGTTCAAAACATATAGGATGTATTCCAGTATGTGATGAAACAAAAAAAGTTGTAGGTATAGTAACAGACCGAGATGTGATTTTAAGAAGTATAGCATGTGATAAAGATGTAAAAAATACTCCTCTTAGCGATATAATGTCAACAAATGTATTTTTTTGCTCAGAAAATGATGAAGTAAATAATGCACAATCAACAATGTCAAGTGAACAAATAAGAAGACTTCCAGTTGTAAATGAAAACAATCAAATAGTTGGGATAATAACTCTTGGAAATTTGTGTGCAAATCAATACGTAAATACAGATGCAGTAGGTGACACAATAGAAAATATTTGTAGTTGCAATAGAAAAAATGCGGAATAAATAAACTGCAAGATTCATAAAATGTATTATGAAGCTTGCAATTACATAGCAAATGAGGTTTGAATAAAATAATCTAACGACCTTAGTCTTTTGAAGGGAACGAGAATAAATGATAATTGATATGAATTATTGGACAAAGGTTTTTCGTAAAATATTAATTTTTGTTTTCTCTATTCTTGGAATATATTTATCTTTTAAATTAGCTGTATTTTATATGCCTTTTTTGATAGCGTTTATTATAGCTCAACTCATAGAACCTATAATACGCTTCTGTATGAAACACTTTAAGTGGAAAAGAAGAGTGTCTGCAATTATTGTGTTTATAGTTGTTTTAGGAATATTAATTGGTATACTTATAGCAGGAATCTTTACTTTAATAACTGAAATATCAAATTTACTTAGTGGTATAAATGGATATGTTGAAGCAATATCAAGCAAATTTACAGACTTAACATCTCATTTTGACCTAAGTAAACTTAACATTCCAAATGAAATAATAGAAACAATACAAAATACAGGAAAAGATCTATTTAATTTAATAGGCACAGGAATTAAAAATATTTTAAATCAAGTACTAAACATAATAACATCAATTCCATCTATATGCATTTATACTGTTATATCAATTTTAGCGTTATTTTTCATTTGTACAGATAAAATATATATGATAGATCAATTAGAACACCATTTTCCTGAAAGTTGGGTGAGAAAACTATCTAAGCATTTAAAAGATATATCAAAATCATTGGGACATTATTTAAAAGCACAGGCAATTTTAGTTCTAATATCTTTTTTTGTATGTTTAATAGGATTATATGTGTATAAAATTATTGGGTTAAATATTGAATATCCTCTTCTTGCAGCACTTGGAATTGCTTTTGTAGATGCTCTTCCTATCTTTGGCTCATCTGCTGTAATGGTGCCTTGGGCTATTGTTAATGCATGTAATCGGAAATATAACACTTGCAATATGTTTAATAATCCTACTTATTATAATGTCTATTACTAAACAATTAATAGAGCCTAAGGTAGTATCTCGGACAGATAGGAATACATCCTATATTTACATTAATTGCTATGTATACAGGGTTCAGATTTGTTGGAATACTAGGAACACTTTTAGGACCAATTATTTTAATAATTTTAAAAAATATATTTGCAAATATGATAGATAAAGGACTAGCTAAGTCAATTTTTGAAAGAGAAATATAAAAACAATTGATTTTTTGCTAAATTTGATATATAATAATGTTATGTTACTTGTAAAAATTATTTTTAGAGAGGAGAGCAAAATGAATAATATGCGGATCAAAGTAAGCTCGCAAAAGTTTGATGACAAGAAAGTTGCTGAAATTCAAAACTTTGTTGATGAACTCTATGAAAATAATTATAGCTCATTTGCAATTGCAATGGAAGTGAAAAGAATATTTAAATGTTCTATAGGACTTAAATATTCTCCAAAAGTCGATTATATTGAGCTTATATGTGCTACAATTTAATTCGATTTTAAAAAATTAGGGCTTAAATTAAGATGTAAAAACATTTTAATTTAAGCTCATTATTTAGTTATGTTTCATAGTATAGCAGATGTAGGAATAAAAGTATCATCAGGGGGATATACATATTCATTATTTGGTTTTTCAATTTCTTTTAAGTTATTTATTTCTAAAATTGGCATATCTTTTCCTTGATAGTTACCTTTTGTAATTGTACCTTCAATTTCAATCCAAATTCCGTCTTTTAGTTTAATTGCATCTTTATAATGAGAAAGAAATCCAATAATAACAGTTTGAAAATCAGAACTAATAACCATATTCCTTGCCAAAACAAATTGTTCTTTATTTAAATCATAAACACGATAAACAAAACCTGAGTATTTAATTTTTTGCCCTATATAAGATTCTAAATTATTGTGTACAGCTTGAAGTATGTTGGCATAATTTTCATTTGTTATTGATATTGTTTGATTTGAATCTATGCAAGTATTTGATCCTTTACTAGCTTTAAAGATTTTCAATCCAACAATAAAGCACATACATATAACAATAAATATAACTATTCCAAGTAAAATTTTAAAAATTATAGAACCATTTAATTTAAAATTATATATAAACATATAAAAACCTCTTTCTAAAATTTAAAGTTAGTACAATATATGAGTTTTAAAACTAAAATATACTAGCATTTTACTTGCATTTTGAAAGAAATAATGATATATTATTACATGTAAATTTTTATAAAACAGAAAGGAAGAAAAACATGGGACTTTTTAAAACATATAGTGAAAAAGAAGTAAAAAGAGTTATGCCATTAGTTGAAAAAATTAATAGCTTAGAAGATGAAATATCAAAATTATCAGACAGTGAATTAAGAGGAAAAACAGATGAATTTAAAAATAGATATAACGGCGGAGAAAGTCTAGATAGTCTTTTACCAGAAGCATTTGCTGTTGTAAGAGAAGCATCAAAAAGGGTTTTAGGAATGCGTCATTTTGATGTGCAATTAATAGGTGGTATTATTCTTCATCAAGGAAGAATTGCTGAAATGAAAACTGGAGAAGGAAAAACTTTAGTTGCAACACTTCCTGTATATTTAAATGCACTAACAGGTGAAGGTGTTCATGTAATTACAGTAAATGATTATTTAGCAAAAAGAGATAGTGAATGGATGGGAAAAGTATACCGTTTCTTAGGATTAACAGTTGGGCTTGCAATAGCAGGAATGAATCCTATGCAAAAACAACAAGCATATGCATGTGATATAACTTATGGAACAAATAATGAGTTTGGATTTGATTACTTAAGAGATAATATGGTTATTTATAAAAATCAACTTGTACAAAGAAAATTAAAATATGCAATTGTTGACGAGATTGATAGTATTTTGATAGATGAGGCTCGTACACCACTTATTATTTCAGGAAGAGCAAACAAATCTTCAGACCTTTATAAAAAAGCAGACAATTTTGTTAAAAGATTAAAAGCAAAAGTTATTGTTGAAGAAGATGTAAAAGATTTTGAACAGGCAGAGGATAATGAAAACTACGATTATATTGTTGACCTAAAGGCAAAATCAGCTTCACTAACACAAAAAGGAATAAAAAAGGCAGAAGATGAATTTCATCTAGAAAACTTTAATGATATTGAAAATTCAGAACTTGTACATAATGTAAACCAAGCACTTCGTGCTCATGGAATTATGAAAAAAGATATTGATTACATTGTAAAAGATGGAGAAGTTCTAATTGTTGATGAGTTTACAGGTCGTATTATGTATGGAAGAAGATACAATAATGGTCTTCATCAAGCAATAGAAGCAAAAGAAGGAGTAAAAATTGCTGATGAATCAAAGACTCTTGCAACAATTACATTCCAAAATTATTTTAGAATGTATGAGAAATTATCAGGAATGACTGGTACTGCTATGACTGAAAAAGAAGAATTCCAAGAAATTTATCACTTAGATGTTATAGAAATACCAACAAACAAACCTATGATAAGAGATGACCACCATGATATTATTTATAAAAATGAAAATGCTAAATTTAGAGCTGTTATAAATGATATAAAAGAAAGCCATGAAAAAGGGCAACCAGTTCTAGTTGGTACAGTATCAATAGAAAAATCTGAAAAATTAAGTTCTATGCTTAAAAGAGAAGGAATAAAGCATGAAGTATTAAATGCTAAATTTCATGAAAAAGAAGCTGAAATTATAGCTCAAGCAGGTAAGTTTGGAGCTGTTACTATAGCAACAAACATGGCTGGACGTGGTACAGATATTATGCTAGGCCGGAAATAGTGAGTATTTAGCAAAAGAAGAAATGCGTAAACTAAACTATTCTGATGAGTTAATAGAACAAGCAACTGCTTTTAATGAGACAGATGATAAAGATATTCTAGAAGCTAGATTAAAATTTAAAGAGTTAGAAGAAAAATATAATGAAAAAATAAAAGAAGAAAAGCAAAAAGTTCTTGAAGTTGGTGGACTTAAAATAATTGGTACAGAAAGACATGAATCAAGAAGAATTGATAATCAGCTTCGTGGACGTAGTGGACGTCAAGGAGACCCAGGAGAATCTAGATTTTATATTGGACTTGATGATGACTTAATGAAAATATTCGGTGGAGATAGAGTTACATCAGTTTATAATATGCTTGGTGCAGATGAAAATATGCCTATTGAAGCTAAAATAATCTCTAAATCAGTTGAAACAGCTCAAAGAAGGGTAGAGGGAAGAAACTTTAGCATTCGTAAAAATGTCCTTTCTTATGATGATGTTATGAATATTCAAAGAGAAATTATTTATGCTCAAAGAAGACAAGTTCTTGATGGTGAAGATTTAAAAGATAAAATATCTAAAATGATGGATTCAGTTGCCGAAGAGTTAATTTTATCTTATTTTGCAGATGATAGTGTAAACAAAGAAGCTTTAATGCAAGATATAAAAACAACTTTTGCAGTTGATAAACTTGATTCATTAGATGCTGATAAACTAAACTCATCAGATATAATAAATGAACTTCATGATAAAATTCATAGCATATATGAGCAAAAAGAAGTTGAGTTTGGAGCAGAAAACTTACGTGAATTAGAACGAGTTATAATGCTTAAAATTGTTGACCAAAGATGGATGGACCACATTGATGCAATGGATGAGCTAAAAAACGGAATTGGTCTTCAAGGATATGGACAAAAAGACCCAGTTGTTCAATACAGAATTATTGGTGGGGATATGTTTGATGAAATGAATGCAAACATTAAAGCTGATGTTACAAAATTCCTTCTTAACGCAAGAAAAAGAGAGGGTGGAGTAACAAGAAGAGAAGAACAAGTTCAAATTACAAATGCTAGCTTAGAAGATACAGCAATTAATCTTGTAGATGGACCAAATCGCTCTCCAAAAGAAGGTGGAGTTAACAGAACTGTTGTTAATCAAGAACCAAAAGTGGGAAGAAATGATCCATGTCCATGTGGATCGGGTAAGAAATACAAAAATTGTTGTGGTAAATCGTAAGTAGAACTATTGAAATAAAAGAACTATAAGAGTTTTAGGCGACAAAATGTAGACAACAAAAATTAAATAAAATTTAAAAAATGTTGCCAAATTAAAAACAAAAAATACAAATAATACTGATAATTCAGTACTTATAAAAAATAAAAAGTTGTAGACATTACTGTCCACGATCTAAATATAAGAAGTATTAACGCAAAAGTTAATGCTTCTTTTTTGTATCAAATAATAGAATAAAGGGTGTTAAAATAATAAAAAAAGGAGGTATTAAAATGGGAAATGTAAACATTAAAAAAAGAGGTAGTGTATACCAATATGAATTTGAAGTTCCTAAAATAACAAGTAAAAGGAGGAGAATAACAAAGTCAGGATTTAAGACTAAAAGGGAAGCAATGGAAGCAGGATTAATAGCTCAGCATAATTTCTTTTTTACTGGAACAAAAAAAGAAGAAAATACAATGATTTATGCAGATTATTTAGATTATTGGATGGAAAATTATTTTGAAAATGTGATTGCTAAAGATACAGCTAAAAGGTATAAGGAATCATTTAAAACATTAAAAAAAGTAATGGGGCATTATAAACTAAATGAAATAAAACCATTTCTGTTAAACCAAATTGCTTTAGAATTATCTAAATATTCAAAATCAAAGGTAGGATTAAATCAATTTTTAAAAGTTATAAGATCATCTTTAAGAGATGCTGAAGGATATTTTGGATATATAGAATATGATCCATCATCAAAATTAAAAGTTCCAAACAATTTGTATTTTGATGTAAAAAAAACTTAAAACATATATATACTAAAAATGAAATTGAAAAAATCATAGAAAGATTTAAAAATAACAAAACATTCATAACTGCATTTTTAACAGCTTGTTACACAGGAATGAGAACAGGAGAAGTATTTGCACTTACATGGGATGATATAGATTTTAAAAATAATGTTATAAATATTGACAAAAATGTATTTGCAATAGATAAAAGTAAAAATGGTCGTTGGTACATAGGTACAACTAAAACAAAAGGTAGTACAAGAAAAATTTACATGTGTAATACTTTAAAAGAAATATTAATTAATTTTAAAAAATATCAAACAAGTTGTAAAAAGAAATACAAATCAGACTATAAAAGATACTATTTTGAATCTGTAAAAAATAATTTGGGAATTGTTAGATATTTTAAAATAATTGAATTAAAAAATAAATCTAAAAATAAGAAAGAGGTAAACTTGATTTTTAGAAAAGACAATGGATTTTATGCAGGAAAAGATATAATTAAATATCCATTTAAAATTATACATAATGAGCTAGGTATAAAATGTAGATTTTATGATTTAAGAGGGAGTTTTGCAACAGTCAGTTTAAGAAATGGTTGTGAAATAAAAGATATTGCTGAAGTTCTAGGGCATAAAAGAATTGAAACTACAGAAAACTATTATGTATCAAGTACAGACAATGATAAGATTAATGTATCTAAATCTTTTGAAAATAGTTTAAAAAATTTGAATATTATTATATAATCATAATAACAAATAGTAAATTATAGTGGAGGTTTATCATGGCAACATCAAAAGAATATAAAGATTTTATATTAGAACAATTGGATTTATTAGATAATATAACTTGCAAAGCAATGATGGGCGAGTTCTTATTATATTATAATAATGTTTTATTTGGTGGAATCTATGACAATAGATTACTTGTAAAAATAGTTGATACCAATAAAAAGTATAATATGAATGAACAAATCCCATATGAAACTGCAAAACCAATGTATTTAGTAGATGATGTAGATAATAAAGAATTATTAAAAGAAATAGTAATTGAAACTTGCAAAGGGTTGCCAAACAAAAAATAGTAATTTAGAGAGGAGCTTTTATTATGAATTTGAATGATAATAAAAAAGTAACAATTATCTTTGCATTTGTGATTATAGCAATTATAGGTTTATTTTTAGGTATTGCAGTAGGACTTTCTAAAAAGAACAGAGAAGTAACATATATATCAGATAGCGATTATTTATATGATGTTGCAATAGAATATTTAAAGGAAAAATATACACAAGAGCAGAATTATTATAATCAAAAAGAAGATTATCAAATATTTTTTGATTATAAAGGTTTTGGAATATCACAAAAAGATAATATTAAATATGCTTATATGTGGATATTAAACGAATCATATTATGTTGAAAATGGAAAATTAGAAATAGGTTCAGGAAGTTCAATGCCATATAAAATTATATTTGAAGATGATAAGGTTGTAACTATTGAAAATCCAAAAGATGGTGGCTACTATGCTTCATCTGTCAAAGATATGTTCCCTGATTCCATAGAAAATAAAATATTAAACTTCAATTTAGATAATGTAAATATAAAAAGTAAAGTAGATGAGCACTATTCATACTTAAATTCATCTGACTATGTTCCAACAGAAGCAACATACGAATTTGTTGCCGAAATTATTGAAACACATGAAAACTTTATAATAGTTAAACCTGATGCAAATAGCAGAGAGATAAAGTCAAGTGATAAAATTTCAGTAAATATAACAAGACCAACAAATGGTACTAATGACTTTTATGTAATAGGTAATAAAGTGAAAATTACATATAATGGCGAGATAATGGAAACATATCCAGCACAAATAATTGCATCAAAAGTAGAATTAGAAAGTTAGCGAGAAATTACAATTTTATAGTTATTGATTTATAGTAATTTACCGAAAAGATTGTCAGTAATGACAGTCTTTTTTGTACGACAAGCAGTTATACAAATAGATTAGTTCAGT
>Ga0256404_1008953_pt1 | contig 14659 bp, 17 predicted proteins | sample RumenRJG_01DNA_FD_185990 | JGI IMG/M metagenome (GOLD analysis project Ga0256404, IMG submission 185990) | Bovine rumen microbial communities from Lethbridge, Alberta, Canada - RJG_01 | ecosystem: Host-associated > Mammals > Digestive system > Stomach > Rumen | place: Canada: Alberta | collected...
GCTGGTATATCTAGCTTTTTTGTGCATCACGCACAATTGTAAAGAAAAAGATAAAATTCGCAATTTTTACAACGCCTCTCATGGATTCGGTATTGACCTGCACGTTGGCGACAGGTTTATCGTCTACCCAAAGGAGAAAACATGAACGACAAAAAGGCCTACAGCTTGCGAGAAGTCTGCACTTTATGTGGAACCACACGTAGCACGCTGCATGGCTATGACGAAATCGGGCTTTTGCATCCGAGTGAAAAACGTGGGAGCGGTGCGTATTGGTTCTACGACAAAGACGCCATCGCCAAGCTGACGGCAATCGAAGTGCTAACCTTCGTCGGTTACAGTCGGCTGGAAGTGAAGGCGATCTTAGATTCCTCGCATCCTGAAGATGCCCTCCAAGCGGCAGTCACCAAACTCGAAAGCGAGCGGAAGCAGATCATCGCGAAAATCTGCCTGCTCGAAACGCTTTCGAAGATGTATGCCCCTGCTACTTCGCTCGATACGACCACGAATTTCATGGACCGCTTACATCATTGCCTCGATGTTCTCACTTCCTTTTCCTACGAAACCCGTGAAGATACGGAAGCATTTTCGTTAGCGTTCTTACAAACTCTCCGGCGCGAAAACCATTCCTAAGGAGGTAGACAAAGACCAACACCACTGTAGTTCAATCCGAATCCCGGCAAATCAAGGTCAGTGACATACGTCCTGGCTAGAAAGGAGTTCATGATGAAATTTGCCAAAACACTTCTTCCTCTCCTCTCCGTTTCTTTGTTAACGTCGTGTGGCACGTTACGGAAACTCGCATCCTATGCGGAAGTCAGTGAGGAATCCCTCCCCCAAACGACAAGCCGTTCTTCTTCTTCGCGAAATACCGTCACCAAGGAAGCCAAATATTCTGTGGTGGATAAAAAGTATTTCCTAGAAGAAGGCTCCACCTCCGGTCAATCCCGATGTTTGGACGTCTTGATTCAAGTGAAAAACACCGGCACTGCCGATTTGTACTTGGATTCTGGTGATGTGAATCTCGTGGATCCTTCGGGAACGAAAATGTTCTCGAACGATTTGATGCTTAGCTATGCACCGGCCACGGTTCTTCCTGGTGAGACTGGTTATTTCTATCTCTCTTCCTTGCGAGAGTTAGATATGAGCAAGACCTATACCATCAAAGAAAAGTTGAAAATTCAACGAGCGGTATCGGAAGCAAAGAGATTTACCACCTCAGACGTGACGCTGAAAGACCATCAGTACACGAGTGGCTTTGATATTTCCTTTACGTTGACGAATCAATATCAAAGCGCCACGTCGAACTGGACGTGCATGGATGTCATCTTATTTGACAACCATGACGAACCCTTCGCGATTTATGATGGTTCCATCACCGATAATTTATCGGCTGGGGAGAAGCGTAACGTCAATTCGCTTTACGAAGCGGTCAATATCCGCCCCAACCTCAAAGTAGCCGACATCAAACGTTATGAAGTCGTCGCCTACGAATACAAAATGTTCAACATTTAAGAAAGGAGTCCTAAAATGGGCATTGCATCTTTAGTTCTTGGTATTTTATCCATCATCTTATCTTGTGTTTCTTTTAACCTCTTAGTCGGCTATCTCTCGATTGTCGCCTTGGTGTTCGGCATTACTGGCATCGTACTTGCCGGTGTCACGCTTTCGAAGAAACTGAACTTCCATGGTTGTGGCGTTGCCGGGCTCGTGCTTGGCATCATCTCCACGGTGTTCTCATTCATTCCCGCCATTCTTTGGATTGTTGCGTTCGTGATCCACGCTGCAGCATAAACAAAGGCGCAAAAAACAAAAGACGTCGCTTTCCACAAGCAGCGTCTTTTTTTGTTTTATTCGCGGATTTTCTTACCGAGTAACGCCACCGAGGCAGCCACCATCAATAATGTGGTTCCGGTGTCGGCAAAGACAGCGATAAGTAATGGGAATTGTGGGATGAACAAGGCACATAAAGCAATCGCGAGCTTGATGGTTAAAGCCGCAACGACATCAAAGATGGCCCGATGTTTCGTGGCTTTTGCAATTTTTAATGAAGTCACAATTTTCATTAGATTGTCTTGCATGATGACGACGTCGGCGTTTTCAATCGCCATATCGGAACCAGCGCCGCCCATGGCATAGCCCACATCGGCCATACGGATAGAAGGGGCATCGTTGATGCCATCCCCGACATAAGCAACGGCTTTGTCTTTGCCTAAATACGTTTTCAAAGCGTCGGCTTTTTGATTTGGGAGCAACTCTGCTTTGACTTCATCAACGCCGAGTTCTTTGCCAACCCGTTCGGCATTTTCTTTCTTGTCGCCCGTCAACATCATGGTGCGAATGCCCATTTGATGTAACGTGGCAATCGTATCCTTGGCTTCGGGTTTGATTTTGTCGTTTAGTAGCGCATATCCGGCATATTTGCCGTCGACGGCCAATAATACCAAAGTCCCAACGGCAGCGATCGTAGGCACTTCTACCCCATTTTCTGCCAATAAGCGGCGATTGCCTGCCAATAAGTGATGGCCATCGTAATCTAAGATTTCACCATAGCCAGCTTTCTCGCTGTAATGGCTGATTTTGTTCGCCCAAAGGCTGGGGTCTTTTCCTTTGACGATTGCTTTGGCGATCGGGTGATTGGAACGGGATTCCGCGGCAGCAAGATATTCTTCGAATCTTGTGGGGTCTCCTTCTGGATGCCACGCTTCCACTTCAAAACGACCTTCCGTTAACGTGCCAGTTTTGTCGGTCACCAAGATGCCTAACCGATTTAAGGCATCGAAATAGGTTGCTCCTTTGACGACAATGCCGTGCTTCGAAGCTAAGCCAATGCCGGCAAAGTAGGCAAGCGGTACGGAAACCACAATGGCACAAGGGCAAGAGATGACCATTAGTTCTATCGCAAAACGAACCCATTGTTTCCAGACTTCGGGATGGTTTATACCAAGGAATAACGGGGGAATGACGGCAACAAGCACCGCAATCCCAAGAACACAGGGGGTATAAATTTTAGAGAAACGGGTAATGAAGCGATCCGCTTGAGATTTCGTCTCGGAAGACTCTTCGACCATTTTTAAAATCTTAGAAACAGTAGAATCTTCGTAGGATTTATTGACTTGGACGGTCAAAGAACCAGTTTTTAAGACGGTACCAGCATTGACCAACTCGCCTGTATGTTTGAAGACGGGATTAAATTCGCCAGACAAGGAGGCCATATCGATGTCGCCTTCTCCTTCGGTGATGACGCCGTCCGCTGGAATGATTTCTCCGACTTTAACACGGATGATATCCCCGATTTTTAACGAAGAAGGATCGACGCTTTTTTCTTGGTCGTCTTGGAGTAATGTTGCTGTTTTGGCCCGTAAGCCAACCGCATCGGTGATGGCTTGATGGCTTTTATCGGTCGCCAAGTCTTCAAAGATGTCGCCTAACTGATAAAGGAAGACGACCATGAAGGCTTCAAAGAAGGAGTTACCAAATAGTTCATTCTCATCACGGCCAAAGAGGCGAAGACAGAATGCACCGATGGAGGCAAGCGCCATTAACATGTTTTCGTCAAATGGATTCTTTTCATGAATCAGAGAACGAAACGCTTTATAGAGAATGTCATAACCAACGAGCAACCAGGCGACCGCCATGACGGTAAAATTCACCCAGACCCCGAAGTTCGCTTCATTGAGCCAGAATAGGCCCAGCAAGCTTAAAGTTAATCCTAAAACCAGACGGATAATCGTGATGATCCGTTCTTTCTTTTCGTCATTCATGGCTTGCCTTCTCCGTGACGTGGTCATACACCACTTCAATCAATTTCTGAACGTGTTCGTCAGAAAGTAAGTAATAGACTTTCCGCCCTTCTTTTCGGGTGGAGACCAAACGATGGCGACGGAGCACTTCCAATTGGTGAGAAACCAATGATTGAGAAGCACCGACCAAGGAGACAATCTCCGAAACGTTATGTTCCTCACCACTAATCGCATACAAAATCTTGAGCCGCGTGGAGTCGCTGGCGACAGCAAGCAAATCCTGCATCGCGTCTAAGGTTTTTTCGTTTGGCAATTCACTCATAAACCAATTCCTTCTTTCTACCGCGGACTATTATAGATGAATACACATTCATATATCAATAGAAATATGAAAAAATATTCATATTTATTTTTGTTTTTTTGTTTTAAGCCTTTTACAATCGAAAAAAGATTGTCCTTAAGTGGCGTAATAAAGCGTCATCGACGAGCAATCAAATGGGTTTTAAAATTTTGGTGAAGATAAGTTCAGTGAAGATAAGTTCACCAACTAAGAATTCTAATGATTTCGGTAGAAAAAACTGCCCAATCCCGATCGGAACGGAAAACAAATGGTATTGAAAATCGGGCAAATCCCATGAGAATTCGCCCGTGAAGAGAATGTCTTTTAAGCTTTTTCGGCGACGTTTTTGGTAACGATTGTAACGCCTTTGCGGCTTTGAATGTATTTCACGATGGAGTAAATCGAGCAGCCAAACGCGGTTAAGATTTCAGGGAAGAAATAATAAGTCCACCAACTGCTACCCAAGTATTCATAAGGGCTTTCGTACGCATACCAATCGAGATGCGTAACGAATAAACCCGGATAATAATAAGCAACGCGGAATTGTTTAATGGGGCTGCTTACCACGATAAGACGCGTGACACCTTGCGCAAAACCGATGGTGACGGCAGTCGCCATGATGACATAAAGAATCCAATCGACTTTGCGACGATGGTTCCGCGTCAGTAGAAAGTAAAAGCCAACCACAATCATGACAAAGAATTCAATTACCACGTACCAATTCGCCCATCCGCCTGTCGCCTGATAAATCCCTTCACCGGAGAAGAATAAGAAGAGAGCCAGGCAAAACAGCACCGTGAACAGGGGGCCATGGCTCCAAGAGGGGCGCGCCTGGATCTCGCCGACCGCCTTCGCCGCGGCGCGCTCCTTGGCGTCTTCGGGGCTCATCTGCGCGGCAACAAGGGTGTCATATTCCGCCTCATAGGTTTGCTTGGCGCGCCGGTAGGCGGACCACGGCAGGATGCGTTTCTCCTTCAGGGCCTTCTTCATGGCCTTTTTCGCTTTTCTATCACCACAAAAATGTTTCATAACGTGCCTAAAATTTCTCCGCAGCTGCAAACCCAATGATTAAGGGCCTTGTTACGAGCCGCTTTTGAATGAACGTGCTGGCCCTTATAGCGAACATAAAAGTAACCATAATTATTCGGATGATGAACCATGACGCTGCTATAGCGCAAACTATTTGGATCCCAGCCAAAATGGCAAAGAAAGTTTTCGCCTTGATGGCCATACATGATGACATCATGATATTTGTTGTCTTTGTTAGACGATTTGGGCAGTGAGGCATTGGCGTATGTATAGGATTTCATTACGCCGATCACCGGCCAATTATCGTTGATGGCTTCGCGAATACGCTCGTCTACATACCAATGATTTCCACTGGCAATTTCGTAATGATCACGAACCGTGCTATCACAATTGGCATTAACATAATCTCTAAATGTAAGCTTTATTTCTTCGTCCATCATAGGAAACCCTTTATCGTATGAACCAATATTCCAGAAGGTGTGCTTATATTTATCAAAAAGGTAATCGTGCATGGCGAAGGTGGTACCAGGCATCAGATCCCAGCACTTCCAGTCACTTTTAGAGACTGTAGCAGGCTGCCACAATGGTTCTTGAATAGTAGTTGGATGGTTTTGATCATACTTCTGCTCGCTGCTAAATTTAGCTATAGAAGAAAGGCCTGTATCTTGTAATGTGTTAAGAAGCGGATATGTTGATGAATTATAGATAATTTTGTCGAGTATAAATCCGCCATTATTAAATGTGTTCAGATAACCAAGATACATAGAAAGAGCGACAATCCCGCATTCACTCCACCAATTCATGGGGAAATAACTAAGGCGTCTAAAATATTGGTGATTGGCAATCAGGCGAAGAGCGTCGTCCGTTTTAATGGTGTCGCTTTTTGTTTGCGCGTTAAAAGGATTTGATTCTTCGATGCGCTCCGCAGGATGAACCCAAGAAGTATTCAAAACCTCTTGAGTGCACAAATCGCGGATTTTAGCGGAATTTCCGATGAAATAGTCGCCCGCGCCAAGATAGTAAAAATAATCGTTGTCAGCTTTTTCATTAAAATGATTGAAATAAACGGAATGAGAAGAATAAGACCCTTCGGCAAAAGATTCTTTGTCATCAGCGCCTCGTTCATAGATGGCATATCCATTATCGGCTTCATAAAGGGTGTATTTCTTGTCCTCCATGCCGCGGAGAGGAATTTTTGCAATAATCTCACATTCAGGGAAAAAATCGCAACGGATGGTTTTTGAAGAGGTAGGCAAATAAGCCTCGCTCAGAGCGGCAATTGCGCCTAATGTGATAGCCAGCTCTTTCATGATATCTCCTTTCAGTTTTTTGGAAAGACTTGCTTCTTGTTGTCTTCATTGTATCAGGTGACAATGGTGGCGCAAACATTTTAGAGAGGAAAATTATGTTCTTTTACAGTTTCATAAAAGTTGTTGAAATTTTAGCAAAGAAAAATGCCTCGTTTGCGAGAAGCGAGGCATTCTAGGTTTAGGATTAGATCTTTTCGATTTCCGAGAATTCGACGTCCACTGGCGTAACACGGCCGAAGAATACGGTGTTGACGGTGCAAGCGCCCGTTTCTTTGTTGATCGAAGTGATTTCGCCTTCGGTTCCTTCGAGCGGTCCCGAGATGATCTTGACCCGATCTCCGACCGCATAACGATCGTACATCGAAGCATCGACTTGGCCCATCCGTTTTAAGACAGGTTCGATTTCTTCCGGAGAAAGCGGGGTCGGCATTTGACCACCGCCAGAAGAACCAGCAATACCAGTGACACCGGGTGTGTTACGAACCACGAACCAAGAATCGGTCGTCATAATCATTTCAACAAAGAAGTAGCCAGGATAGAGGTTCTTGGTACGGAACTTATAAACCTTCTCGCCCGTTTTCTTGTCGATGGTGAACTTTTGTTCGCCTGTTTCTGGGTCAATGACTTTTTCTTGAAATTCTGCGACCAAGACACGGAAGATGAACGCTTCCATGTTCATGGTTTTGATACGATTTTGTAAGTTTTCTGCGGTTTTCGCTTCGTTGCCTGAATAGGTCGTAACGATATACCAATGCTTATCGCCTAAATTTTGTGCCATAAACTATCCTCCAAACGCTTGCTTTAATAAGTCGATGATACGGGCAGCAGCCAAATCCTCCAAGGCGAGGATCAAGGCAGCGAACACCGAGATGATCACAACGACGGCAACCGTAGACCAAAATTTATCTTTCTTTGGCCAGCGAACGCGTTTGCCCTCGCGGACCACTTCTTTCATGTATTTGACGGGTCCTGTCATGGAGTCTCCTTTCAATGACTATTTGCTTTCCTTGTGCAAGGTATAACGATGGCAATGGGGGCAATACTTTCGGATTTCCAAACGTTCTTTCGCGTCCTGCCGTTTGGTAATCGTATAGTTCCGAGAAAGGCATTCCTCACAAATCAAGAATGTTTTTTCTCTTCCCATAGCGCGGTTATATCCTTTCTTGCTTAAGTGAACTTAAGCCCTAAGAAAAAAGCGAAGGGACGAACTTCGCTCTAATAGTATATCGAGGGGGAATAGGAGATTCAACCACGGATTCAGATGAGGTCGCGATATTTTTTTGGAATCCGCTTTTGCTACTGTGGGTAAACGCAGCTTTTAAGAGTTATGGTTCCCTATAAAAAAGTCCCAACCGTGGTCCGCAGTGCGTTTCCGCCTGATGCGTGGTGGGCTCTACATAATTAGAATATCAAAATAAATAGAAATAGGAAACGTTTTTTAAAAATATCAGGCAGCAAGGCTGCCAATCTAATTGCCACAGGAAACAATTTGGGTAGTGAGAAAATCAGGAAATAGCATTTTTTGATCTTTGCTGTTTCAAACCGTCTTCAGGCGAAGGAAGTCGTTTCATAACGACACCCCTATCAAAGGGGCGCCGTTATCTTACGATTTTGTAACAAGAAATCGATTATGAGACGACTTCCTCGTTCGTCCACCGAGGCAAGGCATCGACGGGATTACCGCCGACTACGATCTTCTGGGCTGCTTCTTTGAAGGCGGCATAGAGACGTTGGGCTTTCTTAGGACTCACCCCTAGCACTTCCGCAATGGCAGGAAACGTCATGCCATCAAGCCGAAGCCTTGCTGCTTTTAAGACGTCCGGTTCTAGCTTCTCTTTTAAGACGCCAAGCCGCTCTGCCTCCTCGAAATAGTCGACATAACGCCTGGGATCGTCCCCAGAGCTACCGATGACGTCGTGTAACGTATCTTGCCCGTTTGGTGCGTAGTCCAATGACAACGTCGGAACATGGTCAAAGAGATGGAGTTTCTTCGCTTCGCGGATCATCGCGTGACGAAGGCTACGAATCAAATAAGATTTGAAACTGCCACTCCCGAACTTAAAGTCGTTCAGGCAGTCATTGAAAGTGACATAGAAGACGTGGTTAAGGTCCCAAGGGTCGAAATAGCTTGCTAAGGCAGCAGAAGCAAAACGGCACAAAAGAACGCGGACTTGGAAATAACGTTTCGTCAGGATGTAGAAAGCATCAGCATTTTGGCTACGCGTCAGCAAAATCAGGCTCTCATCGGAGCAGGCGTCATAATTCATGAAAACAGGTCATTCATTTTGAGCAGCAACCGCTTCGGAGATAAGAATCGCACAAGCGACCGAAGCGTTTAAGCAACTCACGTGACCCGTCATCGGAATCTTCACGACAAAATCAGCGTTCTGTAACACCAAACGCGAAATCCCAAATCCTTCGCTTCCGACGACTAACGCGATCGGCGAATGATAATCGACATCCCGATAACTTTGCTTGGCCGAACCATCGGAGGCAACGATCCAGTACCCGCGTTTCTTTAAGACATCGATGGCGCGCGTGAGATTCGGGACGGTGGCCACTTTCACATAATGAATTGCCCCGGTGGAAACTTTGGCTACTGTTCCGTTGAGCGGAACTTCACCATGTTTCTTCAAAATCACACCATCAACGCTGAAAGCATCGCAAGTCCTTAAGATTGCCCCTAAGTTGTGGGGATCTTCAATTCCGTCGAGGATTAGTAAGAGAGGATATTTCTTGGTAGCAGGAATACTCGCTAATAATTCCTCGAGGGAGTAGGATTTGACCGCTTCGCACGTAGCAACATACCCCTGGTGGACCGAAGACGATGCTAAGTTTGTTAATTCGTTATCGCTAACGAATTTCACAGCTATGTTCTTTCTCCGAGCCAGCGCTACAAGATCGTCGTTCTCGAACCGCGAGAGCGTGTAAAGGACTTTCACGCAGCCGGCCTCGAGACTTGCTCGGACGGCATTTTTACCGTAAACTTGTAAACTCATTGTAATTTAACATCCTGTCATTTAGCAAGCATTACTTTTCACTAACGGCCAAATGAATTTCCATTGGCTTGATCGAATTTCGAAGTTCTTCGACAAAAGTTGCGATACTAGCGGGATTTTCATGGCTGCAACGAATATTCATCCGAATGGGCGTTCCGCTTTGATTCGTCAATAATTCTGAATAGGTTTCTTTAATGGTGACGCCATAACGTCCCGCAATCGTCATGATTTCTTTTAATGCTGGTTTGTTATTTTCGACGACCATGACAACAATGGGGTCGCGTCTGGCAATCCAACGGTCGACCGAGTGAAGCATGATTAAGGCAAAGAGCGCCACAACCGCTGTCATGGCCCCTAATAGGAAATTACCACCGCCACAAGCTAAGCCTAATGCCATGGCTACCCATAATGTCGTCGCGGTCGTTAATCCTTTGACCCCAACGCCATTTTGAATGATGGCGCCCGCACCTAAGAAGCCGATGCCAGAAACGACCTGGGCCGCTAAACGTGTCGGGTCACGTGCCGCGGGGGCGCCGCTCCTGGTTGCCGCACCCGTGACAAACGCTTCATCCCAGGGGGTGAAGCCGTAAATCGAAATCATCATGATCAAACAAGAACCGACGCCGACCAAAACGTGGGTACGAAGACCGGCATGATGGCCACGGTATTCCCGTTCAAAGCCTAAAGCACCCGTTAAAATGACCGTCAATAACAACGAGCAAATCATTAAAACGAAATTGCCCGCCTCTTGTGAGGTTGCCCCGTTAAACCCGTTGTTAAACCAGCGGATGATGTCTGCGTCCCAGGTATCCCAGGACAGCGTTTGCGCATACATCATAACGAATCTCCTTTAAGAGAAGTCAAAAAAGGTGTTTTGCCATCAATTCTGCACGCAAGGCGTCCGAGCGGCCAAAATCCTTATTTTGCTTGGCTAAATCATACTCCTCATAAAGCGATTTGTCTTCCTTAGAAAGATGGGGGAGTTCCATGTTCAAGCCTAAGACATCGCATTCGTCTTTCACTTGGGCAAAAACATCGCTCAAATGGTCGTAATCAATGTTCTTCGTGCGCCATAACGTATTGAGGAGTTTGTTGTCTTCATAAAGGGCCGCTAAAGCATTTGGTGTATTCAAGTCATCACATAGCGCATCATAGAACGGCGTATCGTCTTTGGCCTTTAGGGAGTCAATATCAATATCGTGACGTTCCAAGGCAATGGCCGCTTTCCGTAACGATGTCTCAAGTTGTTGGTATTTCACCTGGGCTTCTTGAATGGTTTCAGGGCTAAATGATGCTGGGGCGCGATAATGCGAGGCCAATAACATCAAACGGAAAGGAATGCCGCCATATTCGTTCACCACATCTTTCATCAACACGACATTGCCAAGCGATTTCGACATCTTGACGTTGTTGATGTTGATAAAGCCGTTATGCATCCAATATTGGGCTAAGCGATGGCCATCATGGGCCATGGCTTGGGCAATTTCGTTTTCGTGATGGGGGAACTTTAAGTCAAAGCCACCACCATGGATATCAATGAAACCTTTTTGATCGGCAAAGATGGAATGAATCATGACGCAGCATTCCGTGTGCCAGCCCGGTCTTCCTTTGCCCCAGGGGGAATCCCAACGGATGCCTTCGGTGGTGGCTTTCCATAATGCAAAGTCTAATGGGTCTTGTTTCTTGTCCCCAAGCGCAATCCGAGCACCGCTTTCTAAATCTTCAATCGCGTTTCCTGACAAGGAACCATAGCCTGGAATCTTTCTGACGCTTAAATAAACGTCGCCGTCCGCCACATAAGCGGAACCATGATTCACCAAATCTTCGACATAAGAGATGATTTGAGGCATATAAACGGTCGGGGTCGGCGTGTAATCTGGCTGCAACGCCCCCACCGCATCTACCAAACGACGATATTCAGCAATCACACCGGTGGTTAATTCTTGTTCGGTGATGCCTAACGCTTTCGCGCGTTGAATGATTTTGTCATCGACATCGGTATAGTTCGAAACGAATGTCACTTGATAGCCTTCGCGGATGAATAAACGTCTTAACACGTCAAACGTCACCACGGGGCGGAAGTTCCCGATGTGAGGATCGCTATAAACGGTTGGGCCGCAGCAATAAATCGATACCTTGCCTGGCACTTGGGGGACAAACGTTTCTTTCTTCATGCCCCAGGAATTGAATAATTGAATGGTACGCATATGCATTTCTCCTAACTTAATGGACTCCTAAATAAGCCAAATAGCTCATCACACTAGCCCAGGTGACGATGGCCACTCCAAAAGAGGCCCAACACCAGTACGCTAAAGGTAAAGTGAGGATGCCATAGGAATAGCCGAACGCGGCAACGATGACGGCCGCTATGGCAGCAAAGAAATTAAACACCGATAAATAGAAAAAGAAATTAGATTTTACGTAAGAACGAATGGCGCCCATCGATAGCCAGGCTACGCCAAGCAATGTTTCTAACAAAGAAGCGAAGAAGGCAATGTCTGTGAAAATCGCAACATAGTCGGCTCGTCCTGGTTGATCAATCCATAATGCCGTTAAGGGCAAAGACGCTAACGCACAGTTCCCAAAACCTAGAAAACCAATATAGGCGGCAATGAGTTCGTCGCCTTTATGCGTCTCGGTCATCCACTTCTTTTGCCATGTCATAAACCGATAAAGGATATTCACCAAAGCAAGGAGCAAGAGAATCGCCACCGATAACAACCGATCGGCTTTGTTTTCCCCTTCGGGAAGGTAATGGTAGTAATTCACGATGAATAATCCAGTGACAAGCCCTTCCATAATGGAATGAGAGAACGAGGCAATGGAATAAGCTGAGGAAGCCGAGGGTGCGTATTCATGCTCGAGCCCAACATCAATAAGGAGTAGCACGGCCATCGCGCCAAAGTACCAGCCGCCGATGGTTAAGTTACTTGGACGAGAAGAATCTCCGGCAGTCGCAAACCGTGGATTTCCGTACGTTAACGAAAACACCAAGGCAACTAACGTCAAGAAAATCACGGGGATTAACCGCACGGAAATCAAAAATTTACCGGCAAAATCGCGTTGTTTTGTTTTCAAAAGAACGTGTTCCATAAATCCTCCGGTTTCGTAAAACGATAGGCGCAATGGGTAAGCCAATCCTCTTCATAACGGCCATAACCCCATAAGCAGATACCACAAAGTAACTTCGCATTGTTCGCGGTATGGTAATCCGTGATGGAATCCCCGACAAATAACGTCTCTTCGTGTTTTAAATCGGGGTGGCTTGCAAAGAAAGCATTCACAATCGCTGGATTGGGCTTAGGGGCTTCCCCGTCTCTTAAGCCACGAATCTCCGTGAAAAAGTCGGTGCCGTAGAACTTCGTGACAATCCGCTGGGCTAATGCATCGGGCTTATTCGTACACACAAATAACTGCGCACCTTCTTTTCGAAGATGCTCTAACGCTTCTTTGACGCCAGGAAATAAACTCGTATGAATCTCCTGGTTTGCTCGATAACGCGGCATATAGGCGGCCTTAATTAACGCAAAATTCTTGGGGTTATCTTGATCTTGCAAGGCGCGGTGCACCAAGGCATCGGTCCCATCTCCGATAAGACGTTTTGCACTGCCATCATCATAACGATAAGGAAAACCATTCGTTTCCAGCGCTTCATTAATCGCATAACGAATGCCTGAGATCGTGTTGAGAATCGTTCCGTCTAAGTCAAAGATGTAGTTTTTCATGGGTTTTGAACGAAGAAAAGTCATGAGATTTTTCTTCCTTGTTCATCATACCCTTTTTTGCCTCTCACTTTAACTCTTATCCCTGGGAAAAATGCATGATATCCCCCGTTTGTTCAAATCTCGATTACAATTAAGAAGATAAGTCAAAGGAGAGGTTTAAAAATGGATCAAATCCGTGTCATTAAAGTTAAGCAATCGGTGCTCGCGAATAACGATGCTCGTGCCGATGCATTACGCCAAAAATTAAAAGAACGTGGGGTATTCCTCGTGAATGTGATGTCAAGCCCAGGAAGCGGCAAGACCACATTGCTTGTGAATCTCATCAACCGTTTGAAGAACGATCTTCGTATCGGGGTCATTGAAGCCGATATGGATGCCATCGTGGATGCCAACACGGTGGAAAATAAGACCGGGGTCAAAACAGTGCAACTGCATACGTCTGGCGAATGCCATCTTGATGCCAAAATGGTGGACGAAGGCATGAACTTCTTAGGCGATGAAGGATTGGATTTGGTCTTCTTGGAGAATATCGGAAATTTAGTCTGCCCTGCCGAATTCGATACGGGCGCCACGTTAAAAATGGTATTGTTATCCATCCCCGAAGGCGATGATAAACCCTTAAAGTATCCGTTGATGTTTGAACGCGGCGATTGGTTCGTGTTCACCAAAATGGACGCGATTTCCTACTTCGATTTCAATGTGGACCGCGTCGAAGCCTCAATTTTGAAAGAAAATCCAAACGCGAAGTTCTTCCCCTTATCCGCGAAAACCGATCAAGGGGTGGACCGCTTAGCCGCTGCACTTCTTCATGAAGTGAAAGCCTATCAAGGAAAAGCCGAATGAAACTCTTTTACGCTTACGCGCCTGAAGACGAAGCGGAAGCAAAGTCAGCGCTTCAACAATTAACCAAGCTGGGTTATGACCTTGAAAAAGTCAATACAGTCCCCTCGGATCCTTCTAACGTGACCCTGGCATTCTTCTCTTCGAAGACGAATCTCAATTCGTTTTGGAAGGCGCTTCCTTGGTTAAAGGAGCAAAAACAATATTCGTCTTATCCTTTTTTACGGGTCATGCCCTTCTTCCTCTACCATAGTAAGCAAGAAGATCCTGAAATTGCCTTTGAAGGTTCTGCTGGTGAACTCTACGAGGCGGTGTTCTCTGGAGAATTCAAACCATTTGGTTGGGATTTCGATCAATCATGCCCTGAGGCAGAATTCCAGCGCGTTCTTAACAATTATGAAGAATAAGGATGGTTCGCCATCCTTTTTCTTATCGGAATAAATAACTATCCACCGGACAATCCGGTGGTTTTTCATTTTCGGGCACTTAAGCCCTCTGCTACCAGCTGCCACTCAAGGTGGCCGCGGAACGGACCAACGCCCGCATCTATTGCTGGCTACCCTTTGAAAGGGTCTCCGTCAAAGTCGATCGACAGCTGCACGGCAGCCTGATCTTCCTTGAGCTGATTTCGAATGCATTCCTCTATCTTCTTCGCGTTTTTCCCAACCGTGTCGAC
>Ga0256404_1008954_pt1 | contig 14658 bp, 14 predicted proteins | sample RumenRJG_01DNA_FD_185990 | JGI IMG/M metagenome (GOLD analysis project Ga0256404, IMG submission 185990) | Bovine rumen microbial communities from Lethbridge, Alberta, Canada - RJG_01 | ecosystem: Host-associated > Mammals > Digestive system > Stomach > Rumen | place: Canada: Alberta | collected...
AGCGTCCGTCCTCCGCCCGGATCTTCACAGCCGTCTCATCTGTCACGACGTACTCCCGTCCGTCCCCGGCGATGTGATTATAGACGCCAAGCTCCAGCGCCTTCAGAAGCGTGGACTTCCCGTGATAGCCGCCGCCGATGATCAAGGTGATCCCTCTTCTGACAGCCATCCCGCTGATTGTCCCGTGATGCGGAAGCTGAAGTGTAATTCTGTCCTCGTCCGGCGAGCGGAAAGGCAGCGCATCCTTCAGCGGCCGCTGGGAGATCCCGCTCTCTCTTGGCAGGATGGCGCCGTCTGCGACGAAGGCACACAGGGAACGCCGCTCCAGCTCGCTTCTGAGGCACGCTTGGTCTTCCGCCAGGTTTAGAACATCCTGAACCGTTTCCCTCTTCCAGGCAGCTGCATAGGCTGATTTTCTGACCACCTCTGGAAGATAATCAAACAGCATCTTCTCCAGCTCTCCCGCAAGGACCGTCCGCCCGGCTGCCGGAAAACCTGCGTAAAAGCGAAGCGTTACCCCGCCTTCTTTGTCAAGCTGACAGGCGCTTCTGTCCAGGATCTCCTGTCCCGGACGGCTGGCGCTCAGATTCCCGCTTTTCCCTGAGCCGCCTGCCTTGCCGGACACCTGGCTCAGTCCGGCACTGAATCGTCTCAGAATCATATCCTGCAGAGCGACACGGGTCTCATATCGGCTGCAGGCCTCCGCCGGCCAGTGCGAATTCGCCGCCTTCACAGACACCTCAAGATCAGACGGCGACGCAAAGGGATCTCCCTGCACATGGACAATATGCAGGGCATACGTCCCGAAGTCATAGCTTCCCGCAAGAGATTTATAGGCCGGGTACCCTCGGTGGTCGATGCTCCGCAGCATGCGAAGCAGGTCATCTTTTGTCTTCATGAAACGCCTCCATTCCGCCGCTGCACGGCGGCACTGTGTTCATCTGCTACCCATGTAAATGCTTTTGCAGTCCGGATGTCTGCATCCATAAAATGGTTTCCCTTGTTCCACTCCAGCACACAGTCTGTGCCGCGCGCCTTGAAAAGAGCTTCTGCCTCCCTTATTCTGTCTCCCACCTTCGCCATGACAGGATTCCGGGTCCGCTCCTCCCGGTCTCCAAGGCTCAGGTAGACCCGCCCGCACCGGACCGGCTGCTCTTTCAGGAAGGTATCAAAGCCGGGAAACCAGACAGACGGTGAGGCCGCGGCGACACCTGCAAACCGGTCGGTCCGGCAGGCTGCCCACAGTGCAAACAGCCCTGCCAGCGAGTATCCGCCGATGTAGTATGTCTTCTCCTTGTCGGTACAGCAGCTCAGTATCTCGTCGAGTGTCTCCTGCGCCCCATCCCCGAAGGCTTCAGCTCCGAATACCGCAGGGGCTTCCCAGGGTGACAGGTCCCGGTTCCAGTCCTCGACCTTGAATGCCAGCAGTCTGAAATCCTTGTGAAGCTGAGATCTGATGGCTTCAATCTCATGATCCATTCCCTCAAGGTCATGATCATCGACCGGCTGAAGCAGAACGAGATCCGCTGCAGGGCTTCCATATTCCAATACGTTCATACAAATTCCTCTTCTCTGATCTGTCCGCGATTCTGACAAGGTGGATTTTGACAGGATGCATCTGAATGAGTGGCAGATCATACTAAAAAAATCCCGGAAACATGTCGTTTCCGGGATGAAAAGCATCCTCATTATCTCTTGCTGAACTGAGGCGCTCTGCGGGCCTTCTTCAGACCGTACTTCTTACGTTCCTTCATACGAGGATCTCTGGTCAGGAAGCCTGCATCCTTCAGCGGCTTTCTGTACTCCGGATCTGCCTCCAGAAGGGCGCGGGAGATGCCGTGGCGAATGGCCCCGGCCTGTCCGGTCGTGCCGCCGCCGTTGACGTTGACCAGAACATCGAACTTGTCCGCATTCTCGGTCAGTACAAGCGGCTGACGAACGATGGTCTTCAGTGTCTCAAGGCCGAAGTACTCATCGATATCTCTCTTGTTGATCGTGATCTTACCGGTTCCCGCTACAAGATAGACGCGGGCAACAGAGCTCTTTCTTCTTCCGGTTCCGTAGAACTTATCGCTAGCCAAAGTACGTTCCCTCCCTCTTAGAATGTAAGCGTCTCAGGATTCTGCGCCTGATGCTTGTGATCCGGGCCTGCATAGACAAACAGCTTCTTCTGCATCTGTCTTCCGAGTGCTCCATGAGGAAGCATTCCGAATACTGCGTGCTCGATAACCTTTTCTGGCTTTGTCGCAATCGCCTCGCGAAGGCTCGTGAACTTTGCCCCGCCGACGAACTTGGAGTGCGTGAAATAGGTCTTCTGGTCAAGCTTCTTACCGGTGGTCTTCACCTTCTCAGCATTGACAACGATCACATAATCCCCGGTATCAAGGAACGGTGTGTAGGTCGGCTTATTCTTTCCTCTGAGGACAGAAGCGACTTCACTGGCCAGACGTCCAAGCGTCTTACCGTTTGCATCGACTACATACCACTTTCTTTCGATCGTAGATGGTGTCGCCATATAGGTTTTCATCGATTTTCCTCCATTATCAGCATTACGTCCGCAGCCGAGAGTGCTGCGTCTTACGGTGGACTGGCAGAAGTTATATCCGCCCTTCCTGGTATGGAAAAGCGTTCTTTCCGGTAAACGCTTATCACTCAGAGATGAGCGGCCCATAGCCGCACTGAATTATTATATTCATGACGGCAACCCCTGTCAACCCCTCTGTTTCCCATCCACATCATCCAGATACTCAATTTCCATCAGACACAAGCCCTCCGGCCGCGCCGTGTCCCCGGCAAGGCTTCTGTCCTTTGCCTCGAGCACGGTCTTCATCTCCTCCGGCTTCATCTGACCGCCGCCGACTCTCAGAAGCGTGCCCGCAATGATGCGCACCATGTTGTAGAGAAAGCCGTCTCCGGTAATCTGAAGTGTGATCATATCCCCCTCCCGCCGGACAGAGATCTCCTCGATCGTGCGCACATGGTTCGGCCTGTCCGGCTTTGCCGTACAGAAGGAGGAAAAATCATGCCGTCCCAGAAGGTAATGTGCAGCCTCGTTCATTTTCTCCGCATCGAGCGGATAATAGTAAAAGGTAGAGTAGCGCGACACCAGCGGGTTCTGGACCGGTCTGTTCCAGATCTGATAGCGGTAAGTCTTGCGCACCCGGCAGAAACGCGGATGGAAGGTTTCCGGCACCTGCTCGGATTTCTGAATCCGGATGTCGGACGGCAGCCTCGTGTTCATCGCAATGGCGATCTTGTCCACCGGCATTCTGGCCTGTGTGTTGAACACCGCGACATTCCCCAGGGCATGCACCCCGGCATCTGTCCGGCTTGCCCCTGTCACATGGATCTCCTCTTTTAAAAGCTCGGACAGATGCCTGTCGAGCTCGGCCTCGATCGTATCTCCCTCCGGCTGAATCTGCCAGCCATGGTAATGGGTCCCGTCATAGGCGACTGTCAGTTTGACTCGTTTCATATCTTTACAAATATTCTCAGCAGAATCTGCACGGCAACATAGGCTGCCATTACAAGAAATGCGATCCAGTCCTTTCTGTGATAGACCAGCGGCTTCATCTTCGTCCTTCCGGCCCCGCCGTGGTACCCCCTTGCCTCCATTGCAAGCGCGAGATCATTTGCCCGGCGGAAGGCAGAGACAAACAGCGGGACAAGAAGCGGCACCATCGCCTTCACCCTTCGGAAGACGCCGCCCGACTGGAAATCCGCTCCCCTGGCTTCCTGCGCTCTCATGATTTTGTCCGTCTCATCCATCAGAATCGGGATGAACCGCAGCGCAATGCTCATCATCATCGCAATCTCATGAACCGGGACATGGAGTCTGTTCATCCATCCGAGCCCGGACTCCAGCCCGTCTGTCAGGCTGTTGGGTGTCGTGGTGAACGTCAGGATGCTGGAGCCGATGATCAGATACGTCAGGCGGACCGCCATATGGATTGCAAACCGGATGCCCTCCTTTGTCATCTTCAGCTTCCAGATCTGAAGCACAACTGTGCCCGGTGTCATGAACAGATTGAACAGAATCGTGATCAGCATCAGGATGAAAATGGGCTTCAGCCCCTTCAGGATGTAGCGCAGCGGCACCCTCGACACGGCGACCACCGTCAGCACGGCCACTGTCGCGAGCGCATAGGCACTGATCGAGCTGAAGGTAAACAGGGATATGATAAAGACAAGGGTTCCGAGCAGCTTGACGCGCGGATCCATCCTGTGGATCAGGGAATTGCCAGGATAATACTGGCCGATTGTCATATCCTTCAGCATTCCATCCCTGCCTTCCTGAGCACCTCCAGAATCTCATCCGCCGCCTCCGCCTGCGTGGTCACATCCTGGCTGACGTCCCATCCCATTCTACGAAGAGCCCGCATGACATAGGTCACCTGCGGGGCCGCAAGTCCGATCGACTCCAGCTCCTCCACATGAGAAAACACCCTTGCGGGGATATCGTCATACAGCACCTTCCCTTTGTCGAGAACGATGATCCGGCTGGCATAGTCCGCCACATCCTCCATGCTGTGCGAAACCAGCACAACGGTAATGCCGGACTCCTGGTGCAGCTGTTTCAGCACCCCCAGAATGTCATCCCGCCCCTTCGGATCCAGACCTGCAGTCGGTTCATCCAGCACCAGAACCTCCGGGTTCATCGCCAGGATCCCGGCGATCGCAACCCTTCGCTTCTGCCCGCCGGACAGCTCAAATGGAGACTTGTTCTCGTAGCTCTCGTCAAGTCCGACCATGCGCATCGCTGCCCTTGCGCGCCCTCCTGCCTCTTCTTCGGAAAGTCCCTGATTCTTCGGTCCGAAACAGATATCCTTCAGCACCGTTGTCTCAAAGATCTGGTATTCCGGGTACTGGAACACCAGACCGACCCGGAACCGGAGCTGCCTCATCGGGTATCCGTCCTCATAGATCTTCTTTCCATCGATAAAAATCTGCCCGGACGAAGCCCGGTTCAGCCCGTTCAGATGCTGAATCAGCGTCGATTTTCCAGAACCCGTATGGCCGATGATCCCGATGAACTCCCCGCTCCGGATGGTCAGGCTGATGTCATCGAGCGCCTTTTTCTCGTAAGAGGTTCCCAGGCCGTATATGTAATTAAGATGCTCGATTCTGATCTCCATGCCTGATCTTCTCCAGCTCCTCTGTCAGCTCTTCCACCGTCAGGATCCCGTCCGGCAGCGGAACCCCCCGCTCCTTCAGCCTGTCCGCAAGTTCCGTGACAAAGGGAACATCCAGACGGATTTCCTTCAATGCACGGACATTTGAGAAGACTTCTCTCGGTGTCCCTGACATCACAACAGTTCCCTCGTCCATGACAAGAACCCGGTCTGCGTGAATCACCTCTTCCATATAATGGGTGATTAATATGACGGTGATCCCCTCTGTTCTGTTCAGCTCCTGTACCGTCCGGATGACCTCCGCTCGTCCGCCCGGATCCAGCATCGCCGTCGGCTCATCCAACACGATGCATTTCGGCTTCATCGCAATCACACCTGCAATCGCGACACGCTGCTTTTGACCTCCGGACAGTCTGTTCGGAGAACTTTCCCGGTACTCCCACATACCGACAGCCTTCAGCGCTTTCCGGACTCTCTCCCAGATCTCCCTCGTCTGAATGCCCATGTTCTCCGGGCCGAAGCCAACGTCCTCCTCCACGACGGAGGCGATGATCTGGTTGTCAGGGTTCTGGAAAACCATGCCGGCTGCCTGTCGGATTGCTCCGACATTCTTCTCTTCCCGGGTGTCCAGCCCATCTACAAAAAGAGTACCTCCTGACGGGACGAGCAGCGCATTCAGCTGCCTGGCAAGCGTCGACTTTCCGGAACCGTTGTGTCCCAGAATCGCGATGAACTGTCCTTCCTTCACATCGAGGCTGACACCCTTCAGCGCCTTGTAGGAAGCGTCCACATTGCCGTCGTCGTCATAATGGAGGTACTCATATGTCAGATCATGTCCTTCTATGATCGATCTTCTGTCTGAACTCTTCATCCTGTTAGTCTTCTTACCGATTGTCCCTCCCGCAGTTTCGCCGGGAATATGCGATACCTTCTCCCCGTCTTCTCGTTGATCAGCTCAAAGAGAATTCGGCTTGTCTCCGTTGTCATCTCTCTGATCGGCTGTTCGATTGTAGTCAGCGAGGGCTGGTAATACAATGCCTGATCCAGGCCGTCAAATCCGGCGACGGACACATCCTCCGGCACCTTCATTCCTGCATCAAAGATCGCCTTGCAGGCTCCGATTGCGATCACGTCCGCGATTGCATACACCGCTGTAAAGGAGACTCCCCGATTCAGAAGTCTCCTCGTCTGCTGATAGCCATTCTGCATCGTATAGGTCTGCTCATCCGGGTCCATCGTGACCACGAGAGACTCGTCGTACTCAATTCCGTTGTCCCTCAGCGCTCTCTTGTACCCCTCAAGGCGAAGCGTCCCGATGCTGGAATCCCGCGCCAGAGAGGTCAGAATGGCAATCCGCCGATGTCCCATCCGGCAGAGATAATCAACCATCCGGTAGCTCTCGGCTTCGTCATCGATGGAAACAACTCCGAAGTTGTCAAGGCTCTCCCCGAGCACGGCATTGACCGTACAGATTACATACGGAACCGTCAGCTGGTGAAGCAGATCTTCCCTCGGATGGCTGGCTCCTCCGAGAAATATGATTCCTTTCAGCCGCTTCTCCTTTTCAAGGCGGATTGCAGCCTCGATTTCATTCTCTTCCTCATCCACCTGTTGAAGAACAAACAGGTACTGCTTTCCCAGGATATCACGTTCCAGCATCTGAACCATCGCGCCGAAGAGCGGATTGCTGATCCCCTTTGCCAGGACTGCAATTGTGTTACTTTCAGACCGCTTCAGGTTCCGGGCACTGTTGTTTGGAATATATTGGTATTCCGTAATGGTGTCAAGGATCTTTTTCTTCGTCTCCGGATTGATATCCGGGTGGTTGTTAATCGCACGGGAGACCGTGCTGACACCGACTCCGCAGATCTTTGCTATTTCCTTAATTGTGATCTGTTCCATGTTGTATCGTTCCTTCCGTCTCAGCCGCAAAGACCGCAGACTCAAGCATTATAGCAAGTACCGCAGGCAGATGCAATGATCCGTATGCAGGCATGGATGCTGTTCTGGCTCGCCGCCTCCACAAAAAGATGGCAGGGCCCTCACCACCTGCCCTGCCATCCATCAGTCACTTTGTATTTCTCTGTGCCAGTCTGCCGGATATCTTCGTCAGCCTCCTGATCTTCGATGCCAGCTCATCCGAGAACTCGTCCTTTCTCAATCTCCAGCACCAGTTTCCACCGGTCGTGGAAGGATGATTCATCCTCGCCCAACTGTCAAGGTTCAAATAGTCCTGCATCGGAATCACGCAGGTATCTGAGACGCTCTCCATTGCAAGCCGGATAAACTGCCAGGTTTTCTCCTTCCTCGGTACATCTGCAAGTCCAAGATAATCGTCCGCAAGCTTTCTGTCGTCATCTGACAGCTCATCGTACCACGCATAGAGCGTCTGATTATCGTGTGTTCCCGTATAGACGATGGAATTGTGCGGATAATTATACGGCAGGTAGTTTCCGGAGTCTCTGGAGTCGAACGCAAACTCGATGACCTTCATCCCCGGGAATCCGGAATCCTTCACCAGTTGAATGACAGACGGTGTCAAAAATCCGAGATCCTCCGCAATGATCGACTTTGACGTCACCTTCGGGTTCTCCGCGAGCGCACGGAACAGCTTCATGCCGGGTCCCGGCATCCACTTTCCATTCACCGCATTCACACTGCCGTAGGGAATGGAATAATACTCATCGAACCCGCGGAAATGATCAACCCGCACGACATCATACAGCTTGAGGCAGTGATCGATTCTTCTCTTCCACCAAGAGAAGTTTGTCTTTTCATGATAGCTCCAGTCGTAAAGCGGGTTGCCCCACAGCTGTCCGTCGGCCGAAAATGCATCTGGCGGACAGCCTGCGACAGCCTTCGGCCTTCCGTCCTCATCCACCTGAAACATTTCCGGATGCGCCCAGAAATCCGAGCTGTCCGGCGACACATAGATCGGAATGTCCCCGATGATCTCAATGCCATGATCGTTGGCATACTTCTTGAGGCTGCTCCACTGGGAAGCAAACATATACTGGAGGAAGCAGTAGAAACGGATCTCTCCGCTGTATGTCTCCTTTGCCTTCCGGAGTGTCTCCGGATCCCTCTTTCTCAGCTCAAGCGGCCATTCCTGAAAGCTTTTTCCATTGTTTGCATTCTTGACCGCCATGAACAGCGCATAGTCCGGAAGCCAATCCTCGTTCTCCGAGAAGAACCTCTGGTACTCCTTTGTCTGGTCAAAGCGGCTTCTCCCGCAGGCAAGCTTCAGGACCGTGAAGCGGTTTGTATAGAGCTTGTAGTAGTCGACCTTCGTCTCGTCCACCTGCCCGAAATCGACGGTATCCACCTCGCTCTTCTTCAGAAGCCCTTCCTCAATCAGAGCGTCCAGGTCAATAAAATACGGATTTCCTGCAAAAGCAGAGAAGGACTGGTAGGGAGAGTCCCCGTATCCCGTCGGACCCAGCGGGAGGATCTGCCAGTAATGCTGGCCGGCAGCCTCCAGCTGGTCAACAACCTGGCGGGCACTCTTTGAAAATGTTCCGATTCCGTATGGAGACGGAAGGCTGGAAATCGGAAGCAGGATTCCTGCATATCTCATGTACGTGCATTTCCTTTCATGCGTTTTTCATCAGCCCTTGACGGCTCCGGCCAGAACGCCCTCAATGATGTACTTCTGTGCAAATGCATAGAAAATCACGATCGGGATGATGGCCATGACCAGTACCGCCATCATCGCGCCCCAGTCAATGTTTCCGTGGGACTGCTTCAGATACTGGACTGCGATCGGGATGGTCTTGTACTTGTTGATATTCAAAACCAGTGCCGGAAGCAGGTAGTCGTTCCAGATCCACATGGACTCGAGGATTGTAACCGTCATGACAGTCGGCTTCATGATCGGCAGCACAACCTTGAAGAAGGTCTGCACCGGCGAACACCCGTCGATCATCGCGGCTTCCTCAATCTCAAGGGAAATACTCTTGACGAAGCCGGTGAACATAAACACGGCGAGCCCTGCGCCGAATCCCAGGTACACAACGATGATACCAACCGGATTACCGAGATGCAGGATGTTCGCAAACTTGGACAGCGTGAACATCACCATCTGGAACGGGACGATCATCGAAAACAGGCACAGGATGTAAAACAGGGAAGTAAACTTCGACTTCACACGCACAATGTACCATGCTGCCATGGAGGTGCAGAGAATGATCGCGATGACGGAGAATACCGTGATGAACAGGGAGAATCCGAACGCTCTCGGGAATCCGGTCTTGTTCCATGCATTCACATAGTTTCTCATGCCGAAGAACACCTGCTTGATGCCCTTCTCCCACTTCTCAGCTCCGTCGCTGAACAGCGAGTACCGGCTGATGCCAAACGGGTTCTTGAAGATAAACGCTTTCTTCTTGAAGGAGTTGAGAGTGACGACGACGAGCGGATAAATCCAGATCAGGGATATGATCGTGAAAATCACGGTCAGCAGGCCGCCGTGTCTGGCGCGGCGTACAGTTGAAACCTCCTGCGCTGCCTTGTTCAGCTTCTTTGCCTTTGCCATGGTCACGCCACCTCCTTGCTTCTGGACATCTTATTCTGAATCAGCGAGATCACACCGACCAGAATGAAGAAGATCACTGCCTTTGCCTGGCCGACACCCTGCCAGCCGGTCGAACCATACATCGTTGTGTAGATGTTCAGGGCAAGCAGCTCAGACAGATGGTTCGGGTTGCCGCCTGTCAGTGCGAGGTTCTGATCAAAGAGCTTGAACCCATTCGTCAGTGTCAGGAAGGTGCAGATGGTGATGGTCGGAGCCAGCATCGGAAGCGTGACATAGCGGAGCAGCTGTCTGCTGTTCGCTCCGTCAATCTCGGCTGCCTCGATCAGATCCGGAGAGATGTTCTGAATCCCGGCGATGTAGATGACCATCATGTACCCGATCTGCTGCCAGCATACAACGATGACCAGACTCCAGAATGCGCTCCACTGAGAAGTGGTGATCGTCATTCTGTAATTCTGAAGAACAGCGTTAAAAATCATCATCCAGATGTAGGACAGGACAATTCCGCCAATCAGGTTTGGAAGGAAGAATGCAGTCCGAAAGAAATTCGTTCCTCTGATTCCCTTCGTCAGTGCCAGTGCGATCGCAAATGCAACGACATTGATGATCACGACCGTCACGACCGTAAACAGTGACGTATACCAGATGGAATGAAGGAAGGTCGTGTCAACCTTGCCGTTCACAACAAAGATTCTGGAATAGTTCTTGAATCCTACCCATTTCCAGTCTGTCACAGTCGTAAACTTGCAGAATGACAGGAAGATTCCATAGAAGAACGGGATGATGAAGCCGATCAGGAATGCAATCGCTGTCGGCAGCATGAATAATGGAAAATATTTCTTGATTGACTTTTGCATAAAATTTCTCCCTCGCCATGGCTCAGCTTCGGTTCCCTCATCAGGCACCAACCGATTCGTGAGAAAAAAAGGGGATGAGTTCCGTATCTGCAACTCATCCCCGGTGATTCACATTCTCTTCATCAAGGAGATTTTCTGTCCCTTGCCGGACATCCGATCCTTACTCAGCCTCAGTAGCTGCCTCGGTAGCTGCCTCAGTTGATGCCTCTCCCTCATGAGCCAGCGTCCACTGATGTGCCCATCCATCAACGAATGCGGTCTTGACTGCATCCCAGCTTCCGCCGTTGGAGGTGTAATCTGTCAGAGCATTGACAACATCCTTGCGCCAGTCATCAACATTCGGTGTTGCGTTGAAGGACCATGCAACAGAAGTCTTTCCTGCAGACTGGAGAGCCGTTGCCTCAGCACCGAATGCATTCTTGGAAGCATAGTCGCCGGTGAAGGTATCAAACGGGCAGGTAAGTCCCATGTCATCGACCATCGCCTTGCGGCCTTCGTCAGAGGTGATCACCCAGTTGAGGAATGCAAGAGAAGAATCGATGTCCTCCTGCGGAGCCTTTGCATTGATTGCCCAGAAGTTCTCGGTTCCGGAGCAGAGGCCTTCGTTCGCATCATCGACACCGAAGTAGATCGGCATCATTCCGAGATCTTCAGCCTTGACTTCATAACCATTGTCTTCATTGGTCAATGCTGAGAACTCCCAGTCACCGTTCTGATAGAACACAGCCTCGCCCATTCCGAATTCCTGCTCTGCATTGTAGGAGCCGGAGTTCAGGGTCTTCGGATCTGCTGCAGAATCAGATACGTACATATCCCAGACATTCTTGAAGTTGTCAAGGTAGGTACCCTTGATGGTCGGCTCACCTGCTGTCAGGTCTACACCGTCATCCTTGAACTCATAGTACAGCGGAAGGTTTGCAAGGTGTCCAGAGAATCTCCACGAAGAGGAATCATCCAGGCCTGCGGATGCAAATGCCTCAGTCAGGCTGGTTCCGAACTTATCGTTGATCTCATCGACTCTGGACTGGATGTCATCTGCAACAGCCTTCAGGGTATCGAAGGAATTGATGTCATCCATGGATTTTGCCTTGGCATTGTCCATCTGGAAGTAGTCATTCAGGATCGTCTTGTTGTAGATGATGCCGTAAGACTCGAAGCAGTTTGCAATCGCTGCAACCTTGCCATCGTAGTTGACGGTCAGTGACTTGTCGGTCAGATGGCTGTAAAGAGGCGTATCCTTCAGATCGTAGGTGTAGTCATTCCAGGTCTGAGCTGCTGTCGCGTTGCCGACTGTGAAGATGGTCGGAGCATCGCTCTTTGCCATCTCAGATGTCAGGGTTGTGTTGTACTGTCCGTCAGCTGCGGTCAGAACCGTGACATCGACGCCATACTGGCTGCTGTAATCGGATGCAAGCGTCTGCCATGCTTCGTCAGTCTCCGGCTTGAAGTTCAGCAGATAAACCTTGCCGGTACCCGGATCAAAAGCTTCTGTGGAAGCTTCTGTCTCGCCTGCCATCGCAGTTGTGGCAAGCATGCTTGCTGCCATTGCAGCAGTCATAAGAATACTTACGGCTTTCTTTTTCATGTCTCGTCCTCTCCTTTGACATACATGATTTTGGGTTGCTTCTTTCCTATCGGAAGCCTTACCGGAACCGTTGTCGGCAACGTTGTCGGTATCGTTTCCGGTGATGTCTGAATAATAGCACAGGGCCAGAATGGTTTCAACACCATTTTGGCCCTGTGTAGTCGATTTGTTTCTTTTCAACATTTTTAATACTTATAGTTTGTGCATTATGCTCACCCGATTCTTCCTGCCTTTCGGCTCAGGTAAGATCACACCGCTGAGTTTCCGTAACCCTGCCCAAATGCACAAATCCCTGGTCGTGAAGGATTCCGCAGGGCTCAGCACTTCACCGGCTCCGGATAATCCACGCCAAAGGTCTCAACTGTCATGGACTGAATCTTCTGCTCCTCCATCGGACGATCTGAATAGTCGGTCTCAGACTGTGCAATCCGGTCCACGACCTCCATTCCCTCCGTCACCTTCCCGAATGCGGCGTACTCACCGTCGAGATGCGGGGCGTCTCCGTGCATGATAAAGAACTGCGATCCTGCTGAATTCGGGCTCATCGATCTCGCCATCGACAGGACACCCGGCGTATGCCTCAGGGTATTCTGCGGAAAATGGTTGCGGCGGAACTCTCCTTTGATCGAATAGCCGGGCCCGCCCATCCCGGTCCCCTCCGGGTCTCCGCCCTGTATCATGAAACCGGCGATGACACGGTGGAAAATGAGCCCGTCATAGAATCCCTTCTTTACGAGTGAAATGAAATTGTTGACGGTGTTCGGTGCCATATCGGGATAAAGCTCTGCCTTCATGACGCCCCCATCTTCCATGGTGATGGTTACAACTGGATTCTGTGCCATGTTCTGCTCCTTTCTTCATCTGTGATCCTGTTCTCAGATCATATGAGAATGATCTGTTATACCCAGTTTTCCTTGAATCTATTTCTTTATCCTTCCCTTATACCTTATAAGTTCTTCCGCCTGAGAACAATGGTCCGTACTGACAATCGTGCATCAACATCCGGGACGTTGACGCCGCATGCAGACGCAGGTATGACTGTCTTCTCCTTGAAACCGAGCTTCTCCGCAAGCCTGAGAGAAGGCTTGTTCCGCTGGTCGATCAACGCCCATATCTCCTCAATCCCGGTCTTTTGAGCCGCGTAGCGGAGTATTTCCCGGCAGGCTTCCGTTCCAAAGCCCTGCCTGCGCCACTTTTCCGCAATCACATATCCCAGCTCAATCCGGCCATCCGGCGAAAGGCTGTCCGTTTTCGGGATCAGCCCGCACCAGCCTGCAGTCTCCCCGCTGTTCTTTTCAGTCACAGTCCAGAGCCCGAACCCCCAGAAGCTGTAGGCTGCCTTGATATATGCAAGATACTGGTCTTCTTCGATGCTCTGCCACAGTCTGATGCCCCCGGCATCCGGCTCCCGTACCTCGCTTAGAATCCGGCTCAGTGTCGGATAGTCCTCCTTCGTACTTTCCCGGACAAGCAGACGCTTTGTCTCCCCGATGCGGACCGGTATCCCTTTCCACCGCCTGTACGCATTCAAAAGACCCTCCGCGTCTGCGTCCTCAAAGGACTGAATCACATAGGAAGCACCATCGAAAAAACCGCCGTCTGCATCCGGCTGATACCCTGCAACAAAGAATCCATTTCCAGCAAGGGCCGTCGACAGATCCAGATCGTCCGTCACCACAAGATCTGCATCCGAATATGCCTGCTTTATGCCTTGGCGCTGCACTATCTGGACACTGAAAGCTCTGCGGCCTATCTCTTTCAAATATGCGCGTCCTGTCTCCTGCATGCAGAGGGCATCCATGCTGCTCTTCCCGAGTATAAAAAGAACACGGATCCTTGTATCCGGCGGTGTCATATGAAGATCTTCCATAGGCCTTCTGTCTGTTCGATCGTCGCTAAAAAAAAGGACCCGGCCTGCAGCTGCAGGCCAGGCCCTCTCATCCCTGTTGAATCCTGTACGAAGAAATATCTGTCGTCAGAAAGCCTCAGACAAGCTCCAGAACGACCTCCATTGCTCCGTCACCGCGGCGCTCCCCGATCTTGATGATGCGGGTATAACCACCGTTGCGGCCGATATACTTCGGAGCGATCTCCTCAAAAAGCTTCTTCGGCAGATCAATCTTCTTGGTATTTCTCTTTCTTCCGGCAGCTTCCTTCGGAACTTCCGTAACCGGATAGAGAACCTTCAGCATCTGGCGTCTTGCATGAAGCCTTGCCGGGTTGTCCTTCTTGATCTCCTTCTGGACCTCGTCATAGACGGTTCTCTTCTTCCCGTCGACAACTTCCTTGACTCTCTTTCCTTCAGCATCCTTGCGCGGAACCTTTGCGGTCACGGTCACAGTCTGGAAGTCATCCTTCTCCTTGACTGCAAGCGCAATCAGTCCGTCTGCAATCTTCATGACTTCCTTTGCCTTGGACTCGGTGGTGATGATTCTTCCATGATAGAGAAGCTGGGTAACCTGGCTGCGAAGCAGAGCCTTTCTCTGAGAAGATGTTCTGCCGAGTTTTCTGTATCCTGACATGTTCTTAAATCCTCCAAACTCCTGACAT
>Ga0256404_1008955_pt1 | contig 14657 bp, 17 predicted proteins | sample RumenRJG_01DNA_FD_185990 | JGI IMG/M metagenome (GOLD analysis project Ga0256404, IMG submission 185990) | Bovine rumen microbial communities from Lethbridge, Alberta, Canada - RJG_01 | ecosystem: Host-associated > Mammals > Digestive system > Stomach > Rumen | place: Canada: Alberta | collected...
GCGGTACTTCGCTCCAGCGCCTTTGACGTAGACCACGTCTCCGACGGCATACGCCGTGCTGGGCTGGCGGAAGATGCTACCGAGGAGGCTTGCGTGGGCCGTGAGGCTTTCGGTGTGCGCGGCGAAGGTCTCTTTCGTGACGAGCACGGACGGGTCGATCGTTGCCGTGACGTTTTCCGCATCGCCGACCATGATGTAGAAATTAAATTCTTTCGTGACGACGGCCGCCGTGCCTTTCGCCGGGATCGTGTCGGCCGCTTCGTCGATGGCGACAGCGAAGAGTGTATCCTCGCCGGTGTCCGGATCTTTCGCGTAGAGGCCGGCCTCGCGGATGGCGACAGCCTCCGTCAGTTCCACGTTCGTGAAGACGGCCTTGATGCGCGCGAACTTGTTGTCCTGCACGGTGACGCTCTCGATGCTGCAGGTGATCTTCGGCTCGACGAGGGCTGTCTTTTCCTTGTAGTCGTCGACGCTGTCGGCGTAGCCGTCGCCGAGGACGAGCTTCGTGAATGTCAGCGTGCTCCCCGCTTCGACTTTCGTCTGGACGACCTTGCCGGCGTCCGTGAATTTCCATGCGCTCCATTTGCTCATGCGTTATGTGCTCCTTTCTCAGATCTCGATGGTGACGTTCTTCTGCTTGATGATGTAGTAGACGGTGTAGGAAGCTGGCTGGACGGTCGTACTGTTGCCGTAAACTTTCGATGAACGCGATGCGTCAAAGCCTATCAAGCCACCGCTACCGCCGCTTCCATCTGCGCCATTGTATCTAGTTCCAGTAAAGTAGAATGCACCTGTTTTCCCGCTTGAACCATCATTGATGTTTCCGTCGAACGTTCCTTTGATGTTCGGCAGTCCAGCCGCTTTCAGCGTCCCCGCGCCGCTCGTGACGCCTTCGAGGAATCTGCCAACGAGGTTCGGCGTGCCGTCCGTGCCGTCGCAGATGTGCCAGCCGTTCGGAATCTTTGACAGGTCGCCGCTGAAGGCTAGGATCGTGCCGACGGGCATGAGGTCGAGGCCATTGAGGACTTTCTTCACCATGGTTTTCGCCAGCGCGACGGCTTTTTCATACCACTCGGAATCTTGCGCGTCCGAATACTTGATGGTCGCATACGCGTCGTAGTCAATGGTCGCCGTGACGTTCGCGTCGGACGAGATGACGATGGTGATGCGCATCTCGGAGTCCACCATGGTCGCGGCGGTCGGCGGCGGCATATAGTCGGGCTCTGTCGCCTGCGCTGTTCCGAACAGCGTTTCCTTCATGATCTGCTGCCCTTCGTCATCGTAGCTGTAGGTCTCCGCAATGATGCCGCACTCGCGGATACGGTAGCCCGCCGCGAGGCCGTTATTGTTGATGCGGGCCGTGACGGTGAATGTGCCATCGCCGTTGTCCGCGACGTCGCGGATGTAAAACCCCTGCTCTTGCTTGACAAGCGACGTGAGCGTGTAGGTGTCCTTCCCGTCCGCGAGCTCGCCACTGCCGAGCACGATGGCAGACAAACTCAACTGCCTGCCGTTGTGCGCAGCAGCGACGAGCGCCGTGCCTTGTTTCGTGAGGTGGAATGCTCCCCACTCTGCCATTTATACCGCCTCCTCGGGGTAGATGTCATAGGTGTCTGCGGATTCCGTCACGACGGCGTGCACGTACTCGATCGCGCGGATGCCGCCGCCGTCGAACGCGCCTGTTGTGATGTCCTGCCCGATGGACAGGAGGTACGCAGCGCCGACGTGCTCCGCGCCATTGAGCGCGAGGCTGATGTCCGTGCCGGGGTAGATGGCGATGGTGTCGGTCTGCTCCGTTGGGATGGCGAAGCGCAGCGTGTTCTCGGATTCGACGGTGTAAGCGTACAAAAAGCCCAGGTTCTTCGGCAGGATTTCTTCGATGAAATCCGTCAGCTCGTCGAGCTGGCTGGTCTTGACTCCTTCCAAATGGAACGTACAGAGATACTTGTCGCCATCGATGACGGGGATGACCGCGCCTTCCCCGTAGACGGTATCGAGCATCTCGCGGAATTTTTTCAGCGTATACGGCCGCGTCCCCATGAAGGCGGCGAGCACGCGCCTCCTTCGATCTTCGATGGTGTCCGTCGCGCGGACGTGCAGCTGGTAGATGCTTTCCCATTTCGTCAGGCCGTATCCCGTCATGTACTTCACGAAAATGTTGTTGAAGCAATCGCAGAGAGCGTCCCAGAGCTCTTGGAACTCGACGGTCTCCGTATCCATGACGTTCTGTATGTCGCTGTTGTCGCAGCCGACCGGCGTCATGTAGCGCCGCATGTTAATTGTGCGCTCGATGCCTTCGATCCTGTCCTCGCTCATGCGCTCACCGCCTTCAGCGTGACCGTGCCGAGGATCGGCACTTCATCCGAGGCGAGCGCCAAGTGGTCTGCCGCACCATTCGCCGTGACGTTCGTGACGTCCTCGACGAGTGGCGTGTTGAGCAGCGCGTCGAGGATGTAGGCCGTGCGGATGACGAGGTTCTCCCTGTCGCTTTCGTCCGTCCATGCTTTTCTGCGCGTCTGCAGATAGCTCCCGATGTTCTCTTTCGCCTTCGTCAGCACGTCGTCGATCGTATAGCCCGTCTTGACGAGCAGTTCCGCTTCGACGTTGATGGCGACGGCGGTCGCGGACACGACGGTCACGGTATGGCCGATGGGCGCGAGGCCGTAGCCCTTCCCCTGCGGCGGCGGGTCCATCTTTTTCTGCACGTCCGCGACGAGTTCCGTGCTCGCCGTGTTGTATTCGCTGTTCAAAATGACGAGCTTCACCGTCCCGCCGCCGTTCCAGCAGCGATAGACCTTTACGCCGCCGATGCCGTCGATGGCGAGCACTTTTTCCTTGTAGTCGTCGCCATTGCCGCCGAACGCCTTGGAATTAAGCTCGCGGATGACGCGGGCACGGAAAACTTCCGTGTCTTCCTCGTCCTCGCCAGGCGTGATGAGCTCGATGATTTTTGCCGACGTGAGGCCGTCGATGCTCGTGACGGGCAGGATGTCGCCGATGCAATCGTTCCCTGCCGCTCCAGCGGTCTCGCAGACGAGGCGATAGGTGTGCACTGTCGCATCGACCTGCGATTTCACGGCATAGACGAATCCTGTCGCAGGATACGTGAAGCGGCTGCCGAGCGCGACATCTTGGTTGAACTGTCCGAGAACTTCTGCCGTTGTCGGGTCGGTCGGGTAAATGGAATACTCTGCCGCGCGCAGCATGAGGAACGCGCGGTCAGCCGTTGTGATGAACGCTTCCTTCAGGATAACGCGCGCCATGATATACGCTTCTGCGAGCTCCATCGCGGCTGGCGCCGTCGCGTCGTAGATGATGGATCCCTCGCGCTTGTCGAGCGACGGGTCGACGCGCGTCAGCATCCGTTGTTCGAGGTTGTCGGCTGTCATGGATTCATACACTTGCATTCACCACCTTCTCGGCTTCGATGTCGCCGTAAATCGTATGCACCGTGAACTTCGCGAGCACGTCGCCGCGCTTGTTGTACGTGATGTCGAAGTCGTCCACGGCGAGGATGCGGTCATCCCACAGGAGCGCTTCCTCGATGCGGCGCGGGAGCTCCGCATAAACGTATGGCATCGGCTTTCCGAACAAGTCGGCAAGCTCGATGCCATAGTTCCACGAATATATGAGGTAGGTGTAACGCTCCGTGTTGATGATCTTGTAGACGGCCTGCTTCATCGCCTCGAGCTCGTCAATCGTGCCAGCAAACTGGTTCTCGCGCTCATAAGCAATGTGGAACGTCTTCGAAACGTCCGAGGCTGTCCCGTACTCTGGGAAAACTTCGCCGGAGGCTTCCGGCAAAAGCGAATCGCTCACCCTGCGCACCCCCTGTCAGGATTGTAGCAACGGTCGAGCGCGATGAACTGCTGCCCGCCGCTGATACGCAAAAGAAACACCTTGTCTCCCGTCTTGAGCTCGTTGTGGACGAGGTAGGTCTTCGTCCCAGAATAGCCGTGCACATGGGATGCGTACTCTGCGTAGCCGCTGCCGCCGGCCGCAGGGTCGGTGTGATGCGCGACGGTCATATCGACGCTCCATAGGCACGTGTTCTTCGTCAAGAGAATCGCTTCGGACGGGATTTCGAGCCCGCGCTCCAGACGAATCGTGAGCGGGCTTTCGCTCGTCACCTCGCCGATGACGACGTCGGAAAGGCTGGCCGCATCCATACTGTTGCTGCAGATTTCTTGGATGAGGCTTACGAGCTTCCCATACTGGTTGCTGTTTCCCATGTGCCACTCCTTTCGTCAGCTCTTGTCGAGATGGATGACATAATTTGGATACGTGTTCGTGCGCCATGCATTCGCGAGATTGTCGTAATGGTTCGGATAGCCGAGGCTCGACGAATTGCCGAAACAACCTCCTTCCGCATCCGCGATCGTGACATGGTCGTAGTTACCATAAATGAGCAAGTCGCCTTTCGCGACGTTGCCGTCATACGGCGACACGGTATAGCCGCGCTCTTCCATCTTCTGGCACATGGACGGCACGTCAGAAACGCCCGTGCGTGCGAGCTCCGCGCAATCGGCGTTCGCATATGCATCCGCCTTGAGCGCGACATCGACGCATCCATTCTCGCCATACGGGCTGATGTAACCGCCGCCTGGATAATCGCCGCCGACCGCATCAAAGCCCGTCTGCACCTGCTCGGGATCGACGCCGCCGTAGCCGTTGCCGTTGTACTGGTAATACGACTTCGCGACGATGGTCGTGTAGCTTCCTTCGACCGCCGTGCTGAGCACGCTGTCGGCATAGGAGTAGTTCGGGTTGCCTGGGCCGCCGTTGTACATGGCGAGCGCCGTGCGCTCGTCGCCGCCTGCCTGCTGGAGGAGGTCGCTGTAGTAGTGTGCGCCTGCGTCGATGTTCTGCTCGTAGTCGAACACGTCCGAGCATCCGTATTGGTCGGCAACGTCCTGCGAGATCTGCATGCAGCCGAAATGTGCGCCGTCGCTCGATACCGCCGAGCCGTCGTATCCGCTCTCGCGCATGACCATCTTGTGGAGCGTTTCCTGCGAGACGTTGTACTTCACGCTGGCACGCGCAATTGCGCCGTCGATACCCGGACGTCCCGTGTCGATGTAAGTGCTGCCGGACGGCAGTCCTGTCGGATCGGTCGCGGCGTTGCCTGTCTTCGTCGATTTTCGTCCTTGTTTCTGCCGCTCTTCCTCTTCCTTGATTTTCTGGAGCACGGCACGGTCGTTGTCTTCCTTGACCGTGTACTTGCCCGGCTTCTCGTTGTAGAAGAGCGTGACGTCCATCGTGTGCAGCCCCTCGGCGAAATGATGCGTGACGCTGTCCACGAGGAAGTAATTCTTGAGGCTTTGGTCGGCGAAGCGCATATCGACGTAAAGGAGGCTCCCGCCGCGCACGCGGATGTCGCCGAGCACGCCCGTGAGCTTGATGTCGCGCGACTTGCGGTTCTTCATCATGATGAGCCGCTTCGCGCGATCCATCGCGTTCACCTGCTTGTTGTCCGGCCGCAGGAGATACTGCAAGCGCCCCCATTCCTTGATGTGGTCTTCATCGACGACGAGTCCCGTACGGACGAGCTTCTTGCCCTGCTCGCCTGGCGCTTCGCGCACGACTTTCACAATGTCGTAGGTGTCCTTGTCGATGGAGGTCGTGTAGGTATAGCCTTTGACCTGCGACGCATCAACGTAGTCGTCGAGCTTCATCTTGTCCATCGGCTGGAGCATGACTTTTCCTGCATCATCGTAGAGCGTGTAGTACGCATGATCCGCCGTATGGACGAGCGTCTCGTCGAGCGCGTGCTGCAAGATGTCCGCGAGCGTCTTGTTGTCCTCGATGCGAAGCGGGATCTTGTACTGCGTGTTTGCGATGTCGCCCGCCTCGAGGCCGTATTCTTCGCAAATCTGCTTCAACACGTCTGCCGCCGTCTTCTGGCGATAGACGATACAATCCTTATTCTTGAGGTAGCGCAGCTGGTCGTAACACGTATAATCATTCACGCCATCCTCGCCGCGCCGGATTTCGAACAGGAATCCCTTGAACACTTTCGTGCCGTTCACGCTGAACTCGACAGCGTTTCCTTCCTTTACATCGAGGCCGTCAGCGAATGCTTTGAACGTGAGCTTCGACGGCGCGATTTTCCGCTCGCGGGACAATGTGACGTCTCCGATGGGGTCTACGAGGAAATAGCTGTCCTGCGCGTCGCTCGCCGTCTCTGACGACGTGCCGGATTGCTCCGTCGTTGTCTGCTCCTTCGAGCCGCTCTGCCCCGTGTTTTCCTCATTCGCGTGATTGTTGCGGATGACGAGCTGGTAGACAGGATGGAATGGCGCGAGCTCTGCATGCACGACGGTCGCCGTGCTACTCATATTTGTGGCGGTTGTGCTCGTGCTGGTTGTCGTTTCGTCTGCCATCAGTAGGTCTTTGCTCCAGGAATCGACAAGATGCTTCCTGCCTTGCTCGCCTTTGCGATGCCACCGCCAAAGCCACCGCCGACGCCATGCGTGAAGTCGGACGGCATCTTGATGGAGGTTCCCGTCTTCATCACCGCAGGAATGACAATCTTGTTGAAATTCGCGAGCTGTGGCCAGTACATTGCCTTGCCGAGCGCGCGCTTCGCGAATTGCGCGAGCGTATCACCTTTTACGGTCTTGCCGAGGATGCCGTTCTTCGCGTAAATCGCATGGCCGGTCGTCGGTCGGTCGCTGACCGCCGTCGCCGTCTTCTTGCCGCTCGCGTCCGTCTGCACCTGCAAGCGCTTCGTGCCGAAATCGACATAGCGCTTGAGCGTGACGTTCGCATACATATCGTAGCCTTCGTCCGCATCTTCCTCGATGCTGTAGTCTTCGAGCGTGACTTTGAGATTCATCATGTTGATGAAGCCGCCATTCTGCTTCATGCGCACGACGATGAAGCGCGTCGGCTCGCCGCTCTCCTTGAGCTCCTTGAGCGCGGCGATGAGGTCAGGCGCGAGGCCGTTGCTCGAACCCATGAGCGCAGAGAGGAGCGAGCCGCCGAGCCCGCCGGAGCGCTGTTGCGAAAACGGATAATCCGTGTTCGGGAGCATGAAGCGGAACGAAACCTCCGTGAGCTTCGGCGCGCGGATGACGTTTACCTCGCCCGTCTCCAAAAGCTCATAGGTCTTGTTCCTGCTCCCGATCTTCGTCTTGAGCGTCGGCGGCGGAATCGGGATCTGTGTGCTTCCAAGATACATGTAGTACATCAGGTCATCACCAACCCTTCCGGATGTGTGTCGATGGCGTTTCGGAGACCGTCGATGATGTCACTCGTCATGCCGTCGATGTCGACGTCGGACGCGACTTGGTTCGTCTGGTCGATGTGGATGTCAATCTTGTGATTGTCCTGCCAGCTCGAAATCGTCGTCTGGAGCGCGAGGTCGCGGAGCTCGCGCATCTCTTCCTCCGTCATGTCGTACTTCTCGTTCATCTGCTGGACGCCGTCGGCGATCTTGTCCGTGTTGTCCTTGATTTTGCCGACGTTGCCGCCATCGCCCCCCATCGGAAAGTTCGTAGCGTCGAGCACCGGAGGCGTGTTGTTGCCTGCGCCTTCCTCCGTCCCGGGGAGCTCCGGCACTTTCAGCATCTTGTCCAAAGCGCCGCCAAAGAAATCGCCGATGCCGTCTTGGAGCGCCTTCCCTTGGTTATATGCCCATGCCGTATCATTCGAGAAATCGTTATACTCGAATGCTTTCCGCACACCTTGATAACCGTCGGCATATACGCGATGCTCGACATGGCCACTGACATGACCGATTTTCCCGATGACGCTGTCCATGCCCGGAATCTGGTTGATCATATCGATGATGCTGTTGACGGCATCAGCCACCAAATCAACGACACCATTCCAGATGTCAGCGAACAGATTGGCAATCGCCACGGCGGGATCGTGGAACACGCCGCCGATGAAATTCGCAAGAGCGATGAACATATTTGCAACGAATTTCAAGACGTTGATGATAGCAGTCCAAAGCCAAGCGAACGCGCCGAAGATGATGCCGACGACGCTGATGCTCGTTCCTGCGAACTTATTGAAGATGGCAATTGCGAGGAACACGACGCCGATGAGCGCGACAATCGCTCCGATAATCCACGTCATCGGGCATAGCTTAATCGCCGCATTCAGCCCTTCTTGCGCGAACGTGAGCGCGATGATGGCCGCCGTCTCAATGGCGCTTGCGGCCGCATGGGCGATAGCGCCCGCGGATGCTGTCACGGATGCCCATACTGAACTGAGCGCGGCCGCGACAGCACCAGCATTCATAACGGCGAGCTCCGCGATAATCGTCCCGAGAATCGGCAGGATGATGCTGAGGTTTGACGAGACGACCGAACTGATTGTGCCGAATGCCGCTTGCGCGTTCGTCAGCAGGAACTTCGCAGCGTTCGCCGCAAAGATGAGCACGTCGCCGAACAAGCGAATCGTACCAACTTGCAGGCCGGCGCTCGCAATTTTCAAGTCTCCCATGACGCCATTGACATTGCGGCCGACTTCCGCGAGCACGTCGTTCACCTGGTTCATCGCCTGCGCGGCTTGCCCGACTTTCGTCTTGCCGATTTCGGCGTTCATGTTGCCGACATTGTCCGTGACGGCCTGCGCGAGTGCGGCAACGCGCTGTTGTTCGTTGCCGTACTTGATCATATTCTCCTGCTCTTCCGTGAGCGTGACACCGCAGCGCGTGAGCGCGCCGACATTGCCCATGAGAGCACGCCCCATCATGTTTGCGACGGCAATCGCATCTTCTGATGTCGCGTTCGTGCCTTTCTGCTGGGCGAGCATATTGTTCAGCGCCGGGATGAGGGAAAGCAGGCTGTCCTTCTGATTGATGAACGTCGCGAGCTGCTGCGCGCCGGCTGTCTGCGTCGCACGAGAAATCACGCCGAGGCTCTGCTGTGCACCGATGAGCTGCTTGACAGCATCGATGTCCTCCATTGTCGCGCCCGCGCGCTGTTGCATGATGACTTTCAACTTGAGTTCTGCACCAGCGAGTGCGCCTGCCGCTGTCATGGCCTTGCTCATCATGCCGGACAGCGTGTCCATGGCGAAGAATGCCGTGAACATCCCTGCAAGACTCATGGCCTGCGCCTTGATGGAAGCAACCATACCAGCCGCTCGCGTCTGCATCGCGCTGAAGACGCCCGTTGCCCGTGCACCGGCCGCTTCGACTTCCGTAGCGGCCACGCCGGCCGCCGTACCGATTCCGCGGACACCAGTCGCCGCGCTTGCGGCCGCATTCCCGCTCGTACGGACGCCAATCAATCGCTCAGAGAGCGTTTCGACCTTCCCCGCCGCATTCGACGCCATCGTCGAGATTTTGGCAAGCGGGCCGCTCACACCGTCCGACAGATTGAGCACTTGCGTGATTGTCGCCATGCGCCATACCCCCTTTCCTCACTTCTTCTCATGGTTTTTTGATTTTGTCGAGCTCCTCTTTCTTGCGCTTGCCGTGGATGCGGATGCACGCGAAGACGAATGCCAATTCATTCTCCGTCATGGAAAAGAGCTCGTGTGGAAGGATATGGAACTCGACGAGGGCGAGGTACGCCATGATGGCGAAGAAATCCGCGTCCTTGCCCTTGCCGTCGGTCCCGTCAATCAGTTTTTTACGCGTTTCATCTTGTCATCCATGCCGACTTCGAATCCGCATACCTGCTGCACCATGTTCGCGAGGTCGGCGTATTCGCCAGGTGTCAGCATCTTCTGGATGAGGTCTTGCGCGCCGACCGCGCCGTAGCTGTCCTGGAGCGCCGCGTCATCGAGGTTCGGGAACGTGACACACGACGTGATGAGCAGGCGGACAAAAAGATTATTGTCCGTCGAGACCTTCACGTCGCGCGTGCCAGGGACGTATTCCTTCTTCTTCGCCTGATTCAGGAGGGATTCTTCCTCCTCCTGCGTGATGGGCTTGATTTTCCATGCGATGGGCTTGCGGTCGCCGTCTAGGAAACGCTTCGACGCGACATATTCCACTTCATCCGCTTTGAGCGCGCTCTCCGCGAAGAATGCTTTCAGACTATCTGCCATGTGCTTCTACCTCCGATTACTGCATACCGTCGAGCTGGGTGAACTTCTGCGGCGTCTCCCAATCCTCGAACGTGAAGTTGATTTCCTGCTCCAGCCAATCACCGTCCGCGTCGAACGACGCGATGACGAGGTCGTCGAGGTTGCAGCCGTGCAGGATGATGGTGTTCGCGCCCGCGCGCGACGTCGGGTCGTAGTTTGTGATCTGTAGGTCGAAATACAAGTCCGAGGCATCGTCCTTGTATGTCTTCATCATATCGTCGAACAGCGCCGTGTTGTGGTAAATCGTCAGCTTGCCCGTGCCGGAGCCGCCGTTCGCCTTGTTGCCGCGCATGATGCGGCCGAGAATCGGCACTTCCTTCTTCGATTTCGTGAATTTCGCCTCGATGTTCTTCGCCTGGAACAACAGGTAACGGTTGCCGTCCACCGTGACCGTCGCCGTCGCCAGCTTCGCGGAAAGGACGTCCCGCGCCTCCATCGTGCGGATTGCATTGATTTCTGCCATATTCTAGTTCCTCCTTCCTTAAGCCACGACGACTTTGAGATAGAGCTTCTCCATGCAGCACGTCGGCTGCACTTCGTACTCTTCGATGACCGCTGTCTTCGTGTCACCCTGTTTCGGCACAGGCACGTCCTCCGCCTTGAAATTCTGGATGGCACGGACGCGCTGGTAGTTCTTGTGGAGTTCGACGATGTCGCCCCAGAGTGCGAGGCGGCCTTCCTCGTCGTTCTGCTCCTTGCCGAGGTACGTGCGGTTGAATAGGCCGGAGATGTCCGTCGCGATCTGGTCGAGCACGCGGATGACCTGGTTGAGCGAGAAGTCCTCGTTCTTCTGCTTCGTGAACTCCGTGAAGCTGTTGATGTCCGTGAGGATTTTCACCTTGCCCGTGACGTCGCCGTTCGTCGGGTCAGTCACGGAGTGGAACATCAGCATGCCATCCGAGACAGCCTTCTCGAGCTCTGACTGCTTGTAGCCCGTATTGATCGTGTATTCGCCATCATACGTCTTGTTCGTGCACGACGCATTCACAGCGCACGATGCCTCCGCGCCCGTCAGCCAGTAGACTGCCGAGGCCGGGCTCTCGCCGTCATCCGTGACCGCGTTCTTCAAGTTGATGACGCCTTCGTAGTCGACGTTCTTCGCGTTGTAAAGCACGAGCTGGTACTTGCTGCCGACGTTGTCGCGCAGGCGCTTGCACGCCTGCACGAGGAGCGACTGGATTTTCTCGTCTGTGCCTGGATACCCCATGCAGTTGAAATAGTACGGCTCGATGGCATCGAGATACGCCTGATACTGTACGCCCGTAACGGCCTCGCCGTTCGTTCCGCCTTTCAGCGCATCGCCCGCCGTTGCGGCGAACTCTGCCGTGCGCACCCAATCGACGTAGTCGTTGTCTTTGACGTCATCCCACGACGTGACCTTCTTCTGCTGGTCGACGACCGTCTTCGTGCCGTCGACGTCCATGTAAGTCATGACGTCGAACGTGTCCGTGTCATCGACGTCCGCGATGATGGCGACCGTGATATCGTTGCCGCGCACGCCCGGATATTTCGCCTTCGCGAGCGAGCTCGTCGCCTTCACGCTGCCATTGTCGAGGCGATAGAAGTAGCCGGTCTTGAGGTTGAGGAACAGGTCGCGCAAGCCTTTAAGCTTGTCGCTCGTGTAATCGTAGCCGAAATACTTCATCGAGCTCTCTTGGAAATCTTCCGCCGTCACGGCGAAGACCTCGCCGACCGGCCCCCAATCGAGCGGGAGCGCCATCGTGCCGTAGCCGCGGTCCGCGATGCTGACCGAAGCGCGCACCTTCGACACGAAATTGATGTACGTGCCTGGAATCTTCTTGTTCTGGAACATCCAGATGCCGCCGCCGAGTGCCATTACTTGCCACCTCCATTGACTTCTTCCTTGACAGGCTGTGCGAGCCATGCGCCGATGACCTTCTCCGCCTCGTCAAGCGTGTACTGCTTCGTCGGGTCGAGCGCCACGATCACGGCGTCCCGGCGATCGGCGAAACGTTTCGATGCCGCGAGCGCATCCATGGGATACGTCGGCGCGGCCTTCGCCTTCGTTGCTTCTGCCATTGTTTCAACCTTCCTTCAAATGCTGGACCTGCTCGAGCGTTTCCATGTATGGCACGCGTTCCTTCTGCTTCCAGAGATGCACGCGATAGTCGACAAAGAAATGCAGCACGCCGTCCTCGATCTGGTAGTTCATGTTCTCCCCGCGCACGAGCCCTTCGTCATCCGTCACATACTCCAGCGCGTCGGTGAGCGCATCGGCGATGCCGTGGAGCTCCGCCGTGCCGCCCGCCTCCGTGCCGTAGTAGCGGACATCGATGTGTTCCGTCCGCAGGTATCTCTGACCTACCACTTGTTCCTGTGCGCCGCTGGTCTCAATGACCCAGAAGCTGCCTGGCATGAAGCCCTGCTCCTGCTCATCATAGAGGTACGACTTTTCGTCGCCGTAGAGCGTATACAGCTTGTCCAAGATGCCTTGCTTGATGCCCTGTATCATGTGTCCAGTTTCGCCTCCAGCCACGCTTTGAACCGCTTGCGGAGGATGTCCGGCGCTTCGCGCGCCAGCTCTTCCGCCGAAATCTTCATCATGAACTGCCCTTCCACCCAGCCGTTCTTCAACCGCTTACCAAGCACAGGGACGAAACGTCCGGGCTCTTGCCTGTGGCCAAGCTCGACGAATGACGCATACGGCACGACGTTCGTGATGGTGATTTCGTAAAACCGCCCTTTCCGTGCCACGCGCAAGGATTCTGCTGCAGATGTCACGTCCAGCGACGTTCCGCCTTTTGCTTCCTGGTACGTCTTCGCCGTCCATCCGCGCCGCAGCGTGCCGCCGTTCGTGATGCGTTTCAACTTCACTTGGCCTTTCCGCTTGCCCTTCTGGTACGTTTTCACGCCGCCTGCGTTATCGCGCTCGACTTCGAACGAGCCCTTTCCGACGGGCGTGCGCTTCATCACCTTTCGGAGGAAACGTGCGGCGAGCTCCTTGCAGCACGACTCGTAGAGCTCCTGCATCTCCTGTGCGGAAGCCATCTGGTCGATCTTCCGCTTGAAGTCCAGGAGCGCGTTCCTGCTCATGGATGCTCCTCCTCGCGCACGAGCTCGATTTCCTGATGCGTCGGGTAGATCGCGACAGGGCCGCTCCGGCGATAGTTCACTATCTGCCCGTTGCGCGTGACGGCGATGCGGCAGCCTGGAGGCACGACGATGTCAGGCCGCAGGAACACCTTCACAGCCTGCGTCATCGTGTCGGCGGAATCCGTCTTGCCGTTCGATGGGAACGACAAGAACGAGATGCGGCACGGCTCGTCCTCTGCCAGCACCTGCCATGCGAGGCGCGTGACGTGCGTCGTCTTGTCCACGGATTTCGTGCTTTCTGAAATCGTGCACGTGTCGATGTACATCTGCTCCATCGCGCGGCGCGCGGCATTCGTCATGGATTCAGTTCCCATAGCCTGCGAGCCTCCGATAGCGGCGGAGCTGCAGCTCGTAGGTCTTCAAGAGACTCGCCGCGAATCCGTCGTCATACGTCGCGCCGAAATTCACCTGCGAATCCCCTTCCTTGATGCTCGTCGCCTTGCCGCTTCCTGCATCCGAGCCTCCAAAACCTTCGTTGCGGTACAAATCGACTGCCATGCGCAGCGCCGTATGGGAAAGGCCGTCCGGCACGCGCCTCACATGGCAATAATTCTTGATGATCTCCTCGACATTTGCGAGCGTGAACGTCAGGAGCGCATCCTTCGACGTATCATCCCCGTCGATGCCAAGGAGCATCTTGAGCGTCTTGACGTCCATGCCGCATCCTCCTTATGCCAGCGTCACCGTGTTGATGAAGATGCCGCTTGGATTCGGGAGCGCCGGGATGAACACGCCCGCCGCCTTCGTCCAGACAGCGACCGGGTCGGGCTCTGCCCAGCGCACGGCCGTGATGAACTGCGTCGCGTTCTTCGCCGTGTACGGGCCGGCCTGGAGCTCTTCCGGCGTTGCGCCCCAGAGGCCGACGCCAGCCGTGCCGTTCGGGAGCGTCGAAATGCCGATGAACTTGTCCTCGTCGATATAGCGCTTCGTCGCGAGTGCGCCCTTCGCCGTCTCATAGCGATAGCGCTCATCATAGACGCGGAGGTTGAAGCCAAACTGCGCTTGCATGAGGCTCGTCAGCTGCGCGTTCGAGAGGAACACGCCCTCGCCGTTCACGCCGAGCACGGCCTTCTGGACAGCCGCGTTCTGACGGAGCGCGAGCATGACCTTCGACGTCGTGACGACCGTCGTGATCTTCTGGCCGGCATCCGCCGCCTTGTCGCAGAGCGCCTGGAGCTCTGAGAGGATGTCCGCCGTCTTCGTGAAGTCGAGCGTGCCCTTGTTCGATGCGGGCACTTTGTAATCGACTTCGAGCGCGACGTTGTTCTCTTTGACCGTCACCTTGCCAGTCTGGATGGCTTCGCACTTCATGACCTCCGTGCGCGTCTTCACCGACTCGCAGAGGCGTGCGACATCATCGAATACAAAGCGCGTGATGCTGTTCTGGTCGCCGCCGTTGTCGAGGAACAGCTGCACGCGCTCCGACTGGTTGATTTTCTCCTTGATGTACATCTTCTCGAGGCGCACCTTTTCCGCCGTCGGACGCTGGCCGA
>Ga0256404_1008957_pt1 | contig 14653 bp, 9 predicted proteins | sample RumenRJG_01DNA_FD_185990 | JGI IMG/M metagenome (GOLD analysis project Ga0256404, IMG submission 185990) | Bovine rumen microbial communities from Lethbridge, Alberta, Canada - RJG_01 | ecosystem: Host-associated > Mammals > Digestive system > Stomach > Rumen | place: Canada: Alberta | collected...
ACCCAGGATGCCATGAAAGAGACTGATCCCAAGATCGTCTACTACATGTCCATGGAATTCCTGGTAGGTCGCGCACTCGGCAACAATCTTTTGAATATCGGGTCCTACGATCTGGCGAAAGAGTATCTTGAAGAGATTGGCATTGATATCAATGCAATGGAGGACCAGGAGCCGGATCCGGCACTTGGAAATGGTGGTCTGGGAAGACTGGCAGCATGCTTTATGGATTCCTTGTCGACCTTGGGCTATGGTGCCTATGGCTGCGGTATCCGTTATCGTTATGGCATGTTCAAGCAGGAGATTGAAGATGGATATCAGAAGGAAGTTCCCGACAACTGGCTGAGAACCCCTTATCCCTTCGAACTCAGAAGAGACGAATACCGTTATGAAGTCAAGTTCGGCGGTTATGTACGTACCGAACCCAAGCCTGATGGCAATCTGCAGTATGTTCAGGATGGCTACCATAGCATTATGGCAGTTCCCTATGACATGCCCATCGTAGGCTATAAGAATAATGTCGTAAACTCTCTGATCATGTGGGACGCAGAACCCAAGGAAGTCTTCTCTCTGGATTCCTTTGATAAGGGTGAGTATGAGAAGGCAGTTGCAGAACAGAATCTGGCTCGTAACCTGGTAGAAGTGCTCTATCCCAATGATAACCATGTTTCCGGTAAGGAACTGCGTCTAAGACAGCAGTACTTCTTCGTCTCTGCATCCATTCAGAGAGCAATTGACCGTTTCAAGAGAGATCATGATGACATCCACGATCTTCCCAAGAAGGTCACCTTCCAGATGAACGATACACATCCGACACTGGCTGTTCCGGAACTTATGAGAATTCTCGTGGATGAGGAAGGCTTGTCCTGGGATGATGCATGGGATATTACGACAAGAACCTGTGCTTACACCAACCATACCATCATGCAGGAAGCATTAGAGAAGTGGCCCATCGAAATCTTCGCACGTCTTCTGCCTCGTATCTATCAGATCGTAGAAGAGATCAACCGTAGATTTGTCGAGGATGTCAAGGCCCGTTTCCCTGGAGATAACGATCGTATCGGACGCATGGCAATCATCTATGACGGTCAGGTACGCATGGCATATCTTGCAATCGTTGGTGGTTATTCCGTCAACGGTGTAGCAGCCCTGCATACGGAGATCCTGAAGAAGGTAACACTTCATGACTTCTATGAGATGTATCCGGATAAGTTCTCCAATAAGACCAATGGTGTAACACAGAGAAGATTCCTTCTTCATGGTGATCGTCTTATGGCTGACTGGGTAACCAGCAAGATCGGAGATGACTGGATTACAGATCTGTACAAGATGAAAGCCCTCGAAGTCTATGCAGACGATAAGAAGGCTCAGCACGAATTCATGAATATTAAGTATCAGAATAAGGTACGCCTTGCGAAGTACATCAAGGAGCATAACGGAATCGATGTCGACCCTCGTTCGATCTTCGATGTCCAGGTTAAGAGACTTCACGAATATAAGCGTCAGCTGATGAATATCCTCAACATTATGTACCTCTATAACGAGCTCAAGGATCATCCGGAGATGGAGTTCACTCCGAGAACCTTTATCTTCGGTGCGAAAGCATCCGCAGGTTATCATGTTGCAAAGCTTATCATTAAGCTGATCAACAATGTAGGAGCGGTCATCAACAATGATCCTTCCATCGATGGCAAGATCAAGGTTGTCTTCATCGAGGACTATAAGGTGTCCATTGCAGAATGGATCTTCGCTGCTGCAGATGTTTCTGAGCAGATCTCTACGGCATCCAAGGAGGCATCCGGGACGTCGAACATGAAGTTCATGTTAAACGGTGCGCTGACCCTCGGAACCATGGACGGTGCGAATGTCGAGATGGTCGAAGAGATGGGCATAGAGAATGCTTTCATCTTCGGTATGTCTGCGGATGAAGTAATTGAGCTCGAGAAGAATCGTAATTACGATCCTATGCAGATCTTCAATAATGATCAGAAGATCAGAAGAGTACTCATGCAGCTGGTAGATGGATATTACAGCCCGGATAATCCTGAACTCTTCCGAGATATCTATAATTCCCTGCTCAATACCCAGGTGACCCAGTATGCAGATACCTATTTTGTACTGAAGGATTTCTGGTCTTATGACAAGGCAAGACACGATATTGTGGATGCCTATAATGATCAGGCACGTTGGGCAAAGATGGCAATCTTAAATATGGCAAATGTCGGTAAGTTCTCTTCCGATAGAACCATCCAGCAGTATGTCGATGATATCTGGAAACTTGATAAGATTACCGTGAAAGGTTGAGGAATTCGGTAGACATGCCGATATATACCCTGTAACGGATGACAGAAGAGGCCATGGAATGGTCTGCAGATTGAATGTGCAGATATTCCATGGTCTCTTCTTTTTTGTATCGAAGTAGGAAGTGTTCGGTATATAGACATGGATGTCCTGACAATAGACAGCAGGAAGGCTGTAAAGCGCGGCAGGGAGCCCTGCAGTCACAGATGTATCTAGAGAGGAGAAATGTATGAGGATACAGTCAGGAACAACACAGATGGCATCAAGTCACAGCCTGGTGCAGAGGGAGAGCGTGAGCATCAGAAGAAAGGTAAGCAGCAGAATGATCGGAACCGGCATCGGCCCTTCCTTTTCCAATCAGGCCAATGTAAAGGACGAATGCACCAAGGATCACGACAAGATCAGCGGTTACGAGGACAGTAAGAAGCAAAGCAGTTTCGATGACTACCTTGCGGCTATGTATGGACAGAAAGCCGGCAGGGGACTCTACGCAGAGAACGAGGAGGAAGAATACAGGCTTCCTTCGGAAATGTATAGCCAGGCGGCGCTTGGCATGTCTCTTTACAATGCTTTTTCCATCTCTATGGATGTTGGGAATATGACCGGCAGCCTGGCGGAGAAGGTTCGTGCTGCTGAAGAAAAGGATTCACTGGAGAGCAAGGGAGATCATCAGATGAAAAGTGGTGACAGTATTGCCGAAGTACAGCGGAAGCTCGAACTACAAGGTCTTAGTAGGGATTCAGCCCTCTTTCGAATCAAGGTATTGCAGCACATCCTGCAAAAACTCTTCCTGGCCAGGTTTTCCGGAGAAGACTTATCCGGTGAACTTTTAGACGGCCCAGGCTCTACAGGCAGGAATATTATGGAGACGACGGAAGAGATGGAAACCTGTTATTCCTATGAGGAGTCGGAAGAGACGAAGGTTGATATTGCAGGAAGCGTGGTGACCTCCGATGGTCGAAGCATTGATTTTAATATCAATCTCGAGATGTCAAGATCCTTCCGGGAGACTTATATGGAGAAGAACAAAGTGACCATGTACCAGCTGAGAGATCCGATTGTGATCAATATGGATTGCGATACTGCAGCGGTTTCCGATGTCTCCTTCCGCTTTGATCTGAATGGTGATGGTAAGGATGAGAAAGTAAGCAGCCTTAAGGGTGGATCTGGCTTCCTTGCAATTGATGGAAATGGTGATGGTAAGATCAATGATGGGTCTGAACTCTTTGGTGCAAGGACCGGAGATGGATTCAAGGAATTAAGTGAGTTAGATTCCGATGGCAATGGATGGATCGATGAAGGCGATGAGGCCTGGAATGATCTTCGTGTCTGGGTGAAGGACATGACCGGCAATGACAAGCTTCTGACTCTGAAGGAAGCGGACGTCGGGGCGATCTGTCTTGGGAATGCCGTGTCTGAATTCTCCCTCAAGGGTGAAATGAATGTTACACAGGCGCAGATTCGATCGACGGGCGTTTACCTCAAGGAATCCGGAGGCGCCGGAACGGTGCAGCATGTGGATCTTGGCGTAGAAGAATAGAATCATAAACTATAAAAGAACGGCCAGCCGGATTGCTCCGGTTGGCCGTTTGATTATTTCTTGTGAAACCATTTTTTCCTGATGGCACCGAGTACATCTACGCGTTCTGCCTGTCCGGAAGGAATCAGCTTAAACTGTGGCCAGTTTTTAATGAAACTGAGGAGCGCCATCACGATGGAGATGATACCAGCCTCAGGTCCGAGAACGATCCAGGAAGGAATGGCGAAGAAGAGAGGAATGGTAAAAGCGCCGACAGAGAGGTACTGCGTTGCGAAGGTGACACACATGCCTGCAAGCATGGAGATGATTCCCCAGAGGGGGTTCACAAGAGTGATGCCTGTACATCCGGTGGCAACTCCCTTACCGCCGTGGAATCTCTGCCAGAAGGGGTAGTTATGACCAAGCGTTGTGCCGAGCGCTGCGTAGTAGGCTGCGATAATACCAAGGCCGGGAGCGGAGACTGCTGACTCCTTTGTGAAGAGAACCGTGTCGCCAAGAAGAGAAGAAGAACCAATGGAAATCAGGTTGACGACAGGATGCCCGGTTTCATCTCCGGAGAAGAGAAGAATGCAGACGACGATGGCAAAAACAGTTTTCATGATATCGCCGAAGAGGACGGTAATGCCAGGCTTAAATCCCAGATGGGCCATGATATTGGCCATGCCGGGATTGCCGGAAGTACCAAGTTCTTTACAGGGCTTTCCAGTGAGCTTACGGCAGACAACTTCAGCCGTCAGGAAACAACCAAAAGCATAGCTGACCAGCAGACATAAGAAACGGGGAAGAAGAATGGATGTCATGCGGTCTTTTTTCCTTTCAGGGACCATGCTGTAAGCATCAGTGCACCATAACTTACACAGAGACTTAAGAAGAGAATGAAGGCGAAGAAGATGGGCTTTCCTTCACCAAAGAAGAGGTGATCTCCCACGAAGGTGGAGATGCCATTGTAGAGCATATGAAGTATGCAGGGGATGATGATATTTCCGCATTTGTGATAGACATATCCGAGAACCAGACCCAGAGCGAATGCGTATAGGCCCTGTACAAGGTTGAGATGCATGAGGCCAAAGAGTCCTGCCTGCAGGAGGTTTGCTGCCCAGAAGGGTAAGGCACGGGAAGCATAGCCAAGGGAAACGCCTCGAAGTGCAAGCTCCTCTGCGATGGGACCGAGGACGACAACAGCAAGGACCAGAGGAATGGAGAGGGTGCCTGTAGAGAGGCCTGCTCTCTCCATCAGGTCAGCATAATCTTCTATTGTATTGGGACTGATGACCGCAATGACAGAGACGATGTAGTTGCTAACATACTGCATGCCAAGTGCGAGCATAGGAAGGCTGATGATGAGCAGAGGAGAATAGCCCTTTAAGGACAAGCTGCGAATGTGCTTCTCAGGACTTGACGGATAGGTGTATTTGCCGGAATGCAAAGGCGTATCGTTCTTAAATCCGGAATACCAGAAGATGAAGATTGGAATCGAAATGACAGCGTAGGCTATGAGAATGAACATCATGTAGTTCATATTCATGATCTTGTCAGCAAAATTGTCGAAGAAGCTTTCAACATTCTCTGCCTGAATCGTTCCAATCAGGTAAAAGGCATATCCGAAAGTGATCACCATGGATGTATAGAGCTGAATTCCTTCGATACAGAGTACCGGAAGGAAGGCTTTGAAGAACTCAGAAGCTTTATTTCTAGGTTTATTTAACATCTTACTCTCCTTTTACTCTCCATTGATAAAAGCAGTAAGCTCGTCCATTCTCGCCCTGCCGGCGAGAAGGCCTTCGTCATAGAGCTGCTGCATGACCTCGGGGTCGGTGGTATAGGTCGACATCTGTACGTCGCCGGGGGGACAGAAGAGCATTGCACGCCCTTCCCTCTCTAACTTATGCAACTGTTTCATCTGCTGATTATATACCTTGTGGCGGTTGTTCAGGCACTCCACGATCTTGGGGTACTTGTGGCGAAGAGCTACAGTATAGGCCAGGCGATGTCCCTGTGGCTGCATGACGAAGTCATGTGGCTTCGACATGAGACAGACGACCTTGTCGCATCCATCATCTAACATCTTCTGGATGGGAACAGAATCAGATACGCCACCATCGAAGTAATCATGTCCGTCGAGATGGATGGGCTGGGATACAACAGGCAGGGCACAGGTGGCCATGATCGGTCGATAATCCTGTCTGCCGCAGTCTTCCTTGGAGAAGTAGCGCGGTTTTCCGCTTGCTCCGTCGGTTGCGGGGAAGTACATCTCCGCCGGGTTGGCTATCAGCTTGTCGTAGTCGAGAGGGTCCATGCCTCCCTCGTTTGTCATGTCACCGTAGATGAACTGCAGACCGAAATAGTTGCCGGTCTTTAAGAAATTTCGAAGAGAGATGTAACGGGGGTCCTTGACATGAACGACGTAGAAACGACGGTTTCTGTCTCTCTGTCCCGCCTGGAAGGAAGCGAGATTCGCTGCACCTGCAGATACTCCAATCCCATATGGAAATGTAATGCCTGCATCCAGGAATGCGTCAAGGACACCAGCGGAGTATGCGCATTTCATACCACCGCCTTCTACCATAAGTCCAATCTTTGCCATAGTATTACCACTTTCATATATACTGCGAAATTTATGTCTATTATAAAGGTTTCGCAAGAGTTGGCTGAATACAATTCAAAAGGTCTGTCTATTGAAGCCAGCCGCTGTCTATTCTACAATTTATATTGTACGAAAAAAAGGATAGAGGCCATCTCTGGGAGGCCCCATGCCGCACAACATTCCATCAGATATCTGGATTGAGGCGGCATCTATGTGGCAACGAGCAAAGGATTGGTGAGTTTATGGAAGAAAAGATTAGTACTTTCGACAAAGCAAAGCATGCTGCCGAGCGTAAAGCGTTCGACCTTGCAATCACAACTGCATTGAAATATGTCGGTGATAAGCGTGCAGAGGGAATGATCAAAATGGTTGATCTGATCCAGAAGATTCTCAAGGATACCTGGCCCGATCAGGCATATGATAAATTACGAGAGGTCTTTAGGGACCCCAATTCCAAGTACTTTCAGTACACAAATAATCTCTTCGACACTGTGGATCCCAAACTGATCAAAATGGCAGCATTAAACCTCGGTTATGAGTCCGGCTTCCGCGGTTACGCGAGAACCCGGGAACTATCCAAGAAGTATGATTGCAATATTCCCTGGACGATCCTGATCGACCCGACTTCCGCATGTAATCTTCATTGCACCGGATGCTGGGCAGCAGAATACGGCCATCAGATGAACCTTAGTTATGAACAGCTCGATGATGTGATTCGTCAGGCAGAGGATCTGGGAATCCATTCCTTCCTCTTCACAGGCGGTGAGCCTCTGGTGCGTAAGGCTGATATCATCAAACTCTGTGAAGCACATCAGACCTCTAATTTCCACAGCTTTACCAACGGAACTCTGATCGATGAGCAGTTCTGCCAGGATATGCTCCGTGTCGGCAATTTCTGCCCTTCCATCTCTCTGGAAGGTTTTGAAGATCAGAATGACGGCCGCCGCGGCAGTGGTGATTTCGAGAAGGTTATGCATGCCATGGATCTGCTCCGTGAACACAAGTGCCTCTTCGGACTCTCCATCTGCTACACCAAGGCCAACTATAAGACCGTAACCAGCGATGAATTCCTCGACATGGTTATCGAAAAGGGTGCTAAGTATGCATGGTACTTCCACTACATGCCGGTTGGAAATGATGCTTCCACCGACCTGCTACTGGACCCGGATGAGCGTGAATATATGTATCACAGAATCCGTGAGATTCGTGGATTCGATACAGGTAAGCAGATCTTCGTTCTGGACTTCCAGAATGATGGTGAATTTGTTGGTGGCTGCGTAGCCGGAGGCCGTGAATACTGCCATATCAACCCTAATGGTGATGTGGAGCCTTGTGTATTTATCCACTACTCCAGTGCGAACATCAAGGACATGCCCCTTCTGGATTGCTTTAAGCAGCCCATCTTCATGAAGTACAGAGAAGGTCAGCCCTTCAATGACAACATGCTTCGTCCCTGCCCCATGCTGGAGAATCCGGAAGAGCTTCGCCGTATCGTGAAGGAGACCGGAGCCAAGTCTACCGATATGCAGAGCCCTGAGGATGTGAACCAGCTTTGCGGAAAGTGCGATCACTATGCAGAGGAATGGGCGAAGAAGGCAGAGTCTCTCTGGGAAGAATCCAAGAGAGATAAGGAACGCCGTCTGGGTAATGCTCAGTAAGTGATCAGAAAGAACCTACCGTTTCTGCCATGATTCATATATAATTGGAATGTATGTTCGAATACTTCGCGCTGATCTTATCAGAGCGCAAGATGATATATGTTAGGAACGAAGAGGGTTCGCGATGAGTTTTGTTCATCTTCATACGCATACACAGTACAGTCTGAAGGATGCGACCAATAAAATAAGTGAATACGTAGCGCGTGTGAAAGAGTTGGGACAGAATGCCTGTGCCATTACTGATCATGGTGTTATGTATGGCTGCATGGATTTCTATAAAGAGTGCAAGGCCCAGGGAATCAAGCCCATCCTAGGCTGTGAGGTTTACGTGGCTCCTGGCTCCCGTTTGGATAAGGACCTGTCGCAGGATGAAAACCGTTACTATCATCTGATCCTGCTGGCGGAGACCAATGAAGGTTATCAGAATCTGGTGAAGATCTGCTCTCAGGGCTTCATCGATGGTTTCTACTATAAGCCACGCGTGGATGTTGAGACCCTGGAGCAGTACCATGAAGGACTGATATGCCTCTCCGCCTGCCTGGCAGGTGAAGTGGCAAGACATCTCATGAAGGGGGACTATGAAGCTGCCCGTCAGACAGCTCGTAAGTATAGAGACCTCTTTGGTGCAGACAACTATTTTCTGGAGATGCAGGATCATGGCATTGCAGCTCAGGGAACGGTAAACCAGGGCATCATGCGTCTGCATCAGGAACTGGGAATTCCCATTGTTGTCACGAATGACTGCCACTACACGGTGGAAGAGGATCATGAAGCACATGATGTCCTCCTCTGTATGCAGGGTAATCATCTCCTGACCGATAAGGACCGCCGCCGCTATGAAGGCACCCAGTACTATGTAAAATCCGAGAAAGAGATGCGTAAGCTCTTCCCCTATGCGGAAGAAGCCATTGATAATACCCAGAAGATTGCAGATCGTTGTAATGTTGAGATCAGGTTCCATGAACGCAAACTGCCTAAGTTTGATGTGCCGGAAGGCTACGATTCATGGACCTATCTGAACAAACTATGCAAGGACGGTTTGGTTCGCCGTTATGGTGACGAGGCGGAGAAAGCCCGTGCCCAGCTGGAAGAGGAACTTAGTGTTATCAAGTCCATGGGATTTGTCGACTACTTCCTCATTGTTTGGGATTTCATCAATTATGCGAAAACCCATGGTATCGCTGTTGGACCCGGAAGAGGTTCTGCAGCAGGATCTCTGGTATCCTACACCACCGGAATCACAGATATCGATCCCCTTCGTTTTGGACTCTTCTTCGAACGTTTCCTCAATCCGGAACGTGTATCCATGCCCGATATTGACGTTGACTTCGAGTACGTTCGTCGTGGCGATGTCATCGATTATGTTGTAGAGAAGTATGGCAGAGACTGTGTTACCCAGATTGTAACCTTCGGTACTCTGGCAGCTAAGAATGCAATCCGTTCGGTTGGCCGTGTTCTGGGTCTGCCCTATGGATCTGTGGATGTCGTATCCAAGGCGGTTCCCGGCGCACCCAAGATGACCATTGACTTGGCTCTGGAGCAGAGTCCCGATCTTCGCAAGATGTATGAAACAGATGCGACGGTCAAGGAACTGATTGATATGGCCAAGAAACTGGAGGGCCTTCCTTCCAATACCGGAACACATGCCTCCGGTGTCATCATCGCAGACCGTCCCATGACGGAATATGTTCCTGTCTCCAGGAACGAAGTTACGGGTCCTCTTGAAACCCAGTACACCATGACCGTGGATGAGGAACTGGGCCTTCTCAAGATGGACTTCCTGGGGCTTAGAACCCTGACCGTAATCAGTGATGCTGCCAGAATGGCAGAAGAGAATACCGGAGACGTCGTTGATATGGAAGCCCTGACCTATGACGATCCGGCAGTATTCGAAGAGATTGGGTCCGGCCATACAGCAGGTATCTTCCAGCTCGAGTCCGGCGGTATGGAGTCCTTCATGAAGCAGCTCCATCCCAACTCTCTGGAGGAAGTTACCGCGGGTATCTCTCTCTATCGACCGGGCCCTATGGACTTCATCCCCAACTACTTGAAGGGTAAGGAGAATCAGGATGCTATCGTCTATGCAACCCCGCAGTTAGAGCATATCCTGAAGCCAACCTATGGCTGTATCGTATATCAGGAACAGGTTATGCAGATCGTTAGGGATCTGGCTGGTTACTCCCTGGGTGGAGCAGATAATGTACGTCGTGCCATGGCCAAGAAGAAGATGCATGTCATGGAAGAAGAACGTAAGAACTTCGTCTATGGCCATGAGGATCCGGAAGATCCTTCGAAGACCATTCCCGGATGCGTGAGAAATGGCATCTCTGTGGAAGTGGCAAATCAGATCTTCGATCAGATGATTGAATTTGCGAACTACGCTTTCAACAAATCTCACGCAGCATGTTATGCCGTCGTATCCTATCAGACGGCATATCTTCGTCATTATTATCCGGCAGAGTTCATGGCAGCACTGATGACCTCCTTTGTTGATAACTCGACCAAGGTTTCCTCCTATATCTCTGTCTGCAGGGATATGGGCATTCAGGTTCTCCCCCCGGATGTGAATGTTGGTGCCGGCCCCTTCTCAGTACAGGATGGCAAGATACGTTTTGGTATGTATGCAATTCGTTCTGTCGGTGGTGCGGTCGTGGACGCTATCGTGGCAGAGAGAGAAGAAAATGGCAAGTTCGATAATCTCTATGAATTCATCAAGCGTCTTGTGCATAGAGAAGGAACTCTGGTGAATAAGCGTGCCATCGAGAACCTGATTAAGGCAGGAGCCTTAGACTCCTTCGGCCTCAACCGTCGTCAGATGATCATGACTTATGCGCAGTTCGTCGACGATATCCAGAAGTCCAAGAAGGATGACGAGAAGAATAATATCCAGGGACAGTTCAGTCTCTTTGATATGGATTCCAAGGGACGTGAAAAGGAACAGGAGATGAACCGGACCATGGCGGAGAAGAAGATTCCCGACGTGGCAGAGTTTGATAAGAATGACCTGCTTCAGGCAGAGAAGGAGGTCCTGGGCATATATGTCAGTGGACATCCGCTCGAAGATTATATCGAGGATATGAAAGCAATCTGTACCGCCAAGGCGGTGGATTTCGTTCTGGATCCGGAAAGCAACACGACAGAGGTGAAGGATAATACCAGCGCCATTGTCGGTGGAATGATTGTGGAAATGAAGACCAATACCATGAAGAATGGTAACCTCATGGCCTTCCTCACCATCGAAGATCTGACCGGGACGGTGGAGATTGTGGTCTTCAGCAGAAGCTTCGAACGCTACCGTAACCTCTTAGAACTCGATAAGAAGATCTATATCTCAGGCAGGGTATCCACTCGGGAAGAGAAGAATGCCAGCCTGATTGCAGATGAGATCATCTCTTTCGACGATCGTGCAAGCGAGATGGAACTGATCTTCCAGGACATGGAACAGTATCAGAATATGAAGGATCTGCTCTTCTCGATCCCTGAAGCAGACGGTGGTAAGGACACGATTATTCTCAATGTGAAAGCAGAAGGGAAGAGGGGCCCCATTCGTGGTTCCTATGACCTCAGTATGGATTCTGAAAGCATCGAAGAATTGAAGAGAAAGCTTGGCGAGGAAAATGTCCGGATCAGCCAAAAACCTGTTGAATTCACGAAAAAAAGATATTAAAATATTTAAGATTGAAATGCAATATTTGATTGGAGGCACACATCATGGCAGCTAATATTAAGAGAATAGGTGTCCTTACCAGTGGCGGCGACGCTCCCGGAATGAACGCTGCAGTTCGTGCAGTTGTTCGTCAGGGTCTTTCTAAGGGCATTGAAGTTTACGGTGTACACAGAGGATACGCAGGTCTCCTCGCTGAAGAGATTACCCCTATGGACGCTCATAGCGTTTCTGATATCATTTCCCGCGGTGGTACTATTCTTCAGACCGCACGCTGCCTTGAGTTTCTTGAGGAAGAGTATCAGCAGAAGGCTACCGACATCTGCATTAAGCACGGCCTTGATGCAATGGTAATTATCGGCGGTGATGGTTCTTATAAGGGTGCCAGAAACCTGAAGAATCACGGTTTCAACACCATCTCTCTTCCTGGAACCATCGATCTTGATATCGCTTCAACCGAGTACACCATCGGTTTCGATACTGCAGTCAATACTGCAATGGAAGCAATCGATAAGATCCGTGATACCTCCACTTCTCATGAGCGTTGCTCTATCGTAGAAGTTATGGGACGTGGCGCTGGTTATATCGCACTCTGGTGTGGTATCGCTAACGGTGCAGAGGATGTTCTCCTTCCCGAGCGTTACAACTTCGATGAACAGGAGCTCGTTAACCACATTATCGAAGGCCGTAAGAAGGGCAAGCAGCACCATCTGATCATCAATGCAGAAGGTATCGGACATTCCACTTCTATGGCTAAGAGAATCGAAGCAGCTACCGGTATTGAGACCCGTGCTACCATTCTCGGACATATGCAGCGTGGTGGTTCTCCTACCGCTCGCGACAGAGTCTATGCATCTACCATGGGTGCAATGGCAGTCGACCTTCTTCTGGATGGCGCACAGCAGAGAGTTATCGGTTATCGTCATGGTGAATACGTTCACACGGATCTGGATGAAGCTCTTGCAATGCAGAAGCAGATGGATGAGTACCAGGTAGGTATCTGCAAGACTCTTGCAAACTAATCTGCAGACTTCTTTGAGAAGGCACATTAATCTAGATATCGAGGGCCCGCTTTGATGTGATTCAAAGTGGGCCTTTTGACTGAAATAAGGAAGAATTATGCTGACAAGTCCTGCAAATGACAAAGTAAAGAGAATCATTAATCTTGAGAAGAAGGCCAAGGCCCGCCGAGAGGAAGGCCTCTTCGTCTCGGAAGGTCTGCGCATGGTTTTAGAGACTCCCCGCGAACTTCTGCGTGAGCTCTACATTTCCGAGGGATTCTTCAGAAATGTAGAGCATGTCGCTGCACTGGAGGATTATCTCTACAATGGGGCACCCATCAGCCTTCAGCTCGATGCGGAACTTCCTGATGGGAGCCGACTGGACCGTATTCTGCTTACGGTAACATCGGATGATGTGATGAAGAAGATGGCAGATACAGAGCATCCTCAGGGGCTTCTGGCTGTGTCGGAAATTCCATCTTATCGCATAGAGGACCTGCTGGAGGGCGAAGCACCCTTACTGCTGTTGGCAGAGGATGTGCAGGATCCGGGCAATCTGGGGACCATGTTTCGGACGGCAGAAGGGGCTGGAGTGCAGGGCTTTATCCTGAGCCCGGGATGTGCTGACCCCATGCAGCCCAAGGTGGTGCGTTCCACGATGGGATCCATCTTCCGTCTGCCTTTTCTTCGCCTGACGGAGGAAGCGGACTGGACAACCACTCTGCAGGAACTTCAGAAGAGGGGCATTCATCTCTATGCCGCATGGCTGGAGGGTTCTGTGTCTTATGATGAACCCGATTATCGGGAGGCGAGTGCCTTTCTCATTGGTAATGAGGGGAATGGACTGAAGAAGGAGACGGCGGAGATCGCGGACCAGAAGATTCGTATTCCCATGGGAGGACAGCTGGAATCCCTGAATGCGGCTATGTCGGCAGGAATTCTTATGTATGAGGCGGGAAGACAGCGCCGCAGAGGATAAGACATAACTCTTCGTATGGACGAAGGGACAGGGATACTTCCCGTGTCCCTGGGATATATAAAAAGGAGAAAGATTTGAGAATCTGGTTTAAGGAATGGGCGAACACACGTCTCTTAAAGGACTTCACTTACGAAGACCTGACGGATGATACCAGAACCCATAAGATATTTCGTGGTTTAGATGAGGCGTGCAGACAACTGGACCTGGCAAGACCCAACTGGCTGGATGTGACAGTCAGAGATTTCAAGAGACACTCGAAAGCGAGATTCACTAAGGATTGTTTTCCGGATGAGATCGAGTTCGACTATCTGGAAATTGAAGTTTTAGAAGAAGACTAAGAAATGTGACATATAGGGTATTCTATGGAAACTTCGTGTCCGAGCAGAGTACACTTTACGGTGATATAATATAAAGTCGTGGGAATTGTCCCACGTGCATACGGCGAATAGTGAGAACCCCCAATAGTAACTAGCTGAGGTAGGTAATGAGCGAACAGACATATATGAATGAAGGAATCGATTCCTGGAATTCCTTCATGCTTCTATATAATTCGGCACTGAAAGAGATGGGAACCAAGGTCGAGATCTTAAACGACGAGTTTCAGCATATTCATCAGTACAATCCGATTGAGTATGTAAAAAAGAGAATTAAAACCCCCGAGTCCATCGTTAAGAAATTAAAGCGCTATGGATATGAGAGCACCTTGGAGAATATGTCCAAGTATGTGAATGATGTAGCAGGCGTGCGAATCGTATGCTCATTCACCTCGGATATCTACCGCCTGGCGGATATGATTCGCGCTCAGGATGATATCACGGTTCTCTCCATCAAGGACTATATTAAGAATCCTAAGGAATCCGGCTACAAGTCATATCACATGATCGTTACGATTCCCATCTTCTTATCAGACCGTGTGGTTGATACCAAGG
>Ga0256404_1008960_pt1 | contig 14651 bp, 15 predicted proteins | sample RumenRJG_01DNA_FD_185990 | JGI IMG/M metagenome (GOLD analysis project Ga0256404, IMG submission 185990) | Bovine rumen microbial communities from Lethbridge, Alberta, Canada - RJG_01 | ecosystem: Host-associated > Mammals > Digestive system > Stomach > Rumen | place: Canada: Alberta | collected...
GACGCGCCGACAACGGAAGGTCACTTCACCGCAATGCTCTACGTGATGTTCTCTCTCCTCAACGTCTATGTCTTTTCGCAGGTACGCAATGCCAAAGGCCGTCTCGACATTCTCATCAAGACTGACACGACCGTCTATGTCATGGAGCTGAAACTTGACGGTGACCTGGACAAGGCGCTGAGACAAATCGATGAGAAGGACAACGCCATCCCTTACAAGTCCGATGGCCGCAAGGTCGTGAAGGTCGCCATCAACTTCTCGACAGAGCTGAGGACGATAAAAGAGTGGAAGATTGAATAAAGCACATCTATAAATAATGTTGCAAGAGGCAACGAGCCGTAATGTTTGTATTTAACGCTCCGCTTCGCGGAAAAATCGAATAATACAATAAAAATATTTATGAGACATTCGTGTAATAAACTCAAATCTTCTTCGAAAATACCGTCGAAGACAGGTAGATGAAAAACAATGCTTTACTACCAAGCATAGTCCTCTCTTAATATAAGTCAGGCTGCGTCTCGTATTAAAAAATATCCCCATTATTTTGTTCTTCTTTCGATTCTCAGTAACTTTGCAGACTGAAACTAAAGGAAAATGATTGTTTGTATAGCTGAGAAACCAAGTGTTGCAAGAGATATTGCCCGTATTTTGGGGGCTAACTCGCAACATCAAGGATACATGGAAGGTAATGGCTATCAGGTGACTTGGACATTCGGTCACCTGTGTGAGCTGAAGGAACCCGACGACTACACGCCTCTTTGGAAGCACTGGAGTCTCGGACAACTGCCCATGATACCTCAGCGTTTTGCCATCAAACTGATCGACGACGAGGGGATAAAGAAGCAGTTCAACATCATCCAGTCGCTCTATGCCAAGGCCGACAGCGTCGTCAACTGCGGTGATGCCGGACAGGAAGGTGAGCTCATCCAGCGCTGGGTGATGCAGAAAGCCCGCGTGAAGTGTCCGGTGAAACGCTTGTGGATCTCGTCGATGACCGATGAGGCCATAAGGGAAGGATTCCGTCAGCTGAAGGACGAACAACAGTACGACAAACTCTATCTTGCCGGATTGAGCCGTGCTATCGGCGACTGGATTCTCGGCATGAACTGCACGCGCCTTTATACCATTAAATATGGCAATCAGGGCGGACGCCATCAGGTGTTGAGTATCGGTCGGGTGCAAACGCCCACGCTGGCGCTTATCGTCAACCGCCAGAAGGAAATCGACAATTTCAAACCAGAGCCTTACTGGGTTTTGGCCACTGTATACCGTGATACGCTGTTCACGGCCACCAAAGGTCGCTTCGACTCCAAGGAGGAGGGAGAGCGTGCTTTCTCCACGATTGAGGGGAAACCGTTCACTGTGACCGACGTGCAGAAGAAGAAAGGCCGTGAGCAGCCCAAACAACTCTACGACCTCACCTCGCTTCAGGTGGACTGCAACCGAAAATATGCTTATTCGGCAGAGATGACGCTCAATCTTATCCAGGGCCTTTATGAAAAGAAGTTGACCACCTATCCGCGTGTCGACACCACTTATCTGAGCGACGACATTTATCCCAAGTGTCCGGAGATACTGAACGGCGTGTTCAAGTCGCGCATTGGCGGTAGCTTCCCTTATGCCGAACTGGTGAAGGGACTCGCGGCCATCAGCAAGAAACTGCCCAAAAGTAAGCGAGTATTCGATTCGTCGAAGGTGACCGACCACCACGCCATCATCCCTACCGGAGTTCCCGCTCAGGGGCTGACCGATATGGAGCAGAACGTCTACGATCTCATCTGCCGCCGTTTCATTGCCGCCTTCTATCCCGACTGCGAGTTTTCCACAACCACTGTCCTGGGAAAAGTGGAGAATGTGGAGTTCAAGGTTTCGGGCAAGGAAATCCTGAAACCGGGCTGGCGCATTGTCTATGGCAACAATGTTCACGACGAGGATGACAAGAAAGGCGACGAGGAACGTACGCTGCCCACCTTTGTCAAGGGAGAGAGCGGACCGCACAAGCCCACGCTCACCGAGAAACAAACTACTCCGCCAAAATATTACACCGAGGCTACGCTGCTCCGGGCTATGGAGACTGCGGGTAAGTTTGTTGAGGATGAGGAACTGCGGGCTGCGCTGAAGGAGAACGGCATTGGCCGTCCGTCGAGCCGTGCCGGAATCATCGAGACGCTATTCAAACGCCACTATATCCGCCGCCAGCGCAAGAACCTCATCGCTACGCCGACGGGCATTGAACTCATTGATACCATCAAGGAAAAACTTCTTACGAGTTGCGAGCTGACGGGTATCTGGGAGAAGAAACTGCGTGACATCGAGCATGGCAAGTACGATCCGGCCCAGTTTATCGATGAGCTCAAGCAGCAAATCCGCAAGATTGTCAACGATGTGCTGTCAGACAATTCGCCTTCAACCATCACCATCACTACCGATGAGGACCTGAAGGAGGCCAAGAAGAAAACAACCAAGAAGACAAGCGCGAAGAAAAAACCGAAGACAGAGGATAAAGCCAGTCCGGCAACGGCTCCGTCATCGGCTGCACTGCATCTTGTTCCTTCCGACAGCCTCATTGGTCAGCCTTGCCCCCTCTGCGGAAAAGGCAAAATCATCAAAGGCCGTACGGCCTATGGCTGCAGCCGATATAAGGAATGCAGTTTCCGCCTTCCTTTTGCCAAGCCTTAATTCCTTGTGTTTCAATGGACTAAGGCTTTTTCCTATGTGGACAAAATAAACTCTTTTATCTTGTCCTACCAATCTCATCCAGCGAGATTCATCATCATAAATACTTTGATAGATGTTGTCCGACGTTCGTCGGACGATTGTCCGACGTTCGTCAGCCGATCGTCCGACGTACGTCAGACAGCAAGAACTTCCCATAGAAAAAAATACTTCGCGCCTGATAAGCATCGTGAAATATCGGTTGATGCAGGGGCGGAAGGCCACAAAGTCATATCACTGGCTTTGATTTCATCCCCTCACGTAATGGGGCATTTCAGCAGGAGTCACCATCGATATCTCGACGATGCCGCCAACCTTGCCGTCTTTCTTCCATGCTGTCTGGTAGATGACTTTATGCACGCCATGCTTTTCGATGGTGTAGGCATTGCTGCCACCAGTGGCAAGGATGTGGCGGATGATTTCGCGTGAGCGTTCTGAATGACAATCGTAGAGGTTCTTGCCAATCAGGTCGCCATGTTTCTTGTACGTCTCGCGCGCCTTGTCGTTCATATAGATGATGATACCTTGAGCGTCGCATACTGTTACAGCACAGTTCATGCCTTTTGCCCATTCATAATTTTCCATATTGCTCGTTTTTATTGATTCATTTTATTTGTAGTATCCTCCGGCTTTCAGTTTGCCAATCGATAAATTGCTTGCTTCGATATTTGCAAAGTTACAAAAACTATCGTAAATAAGGCTCAACAATAAGGGAGAATATCAGCGTTCGAGATATTTAGGGCGTGACTACATGACGTCTGACGAACGTCGGGCGATATGGATAACCGCTAATCCTCATTTATTCCGTCTATAAATGCATAAATCATACTGCGGTACAGCGATGTTGTTTCTTCAATCGTATCTTCTGTCTTTTGATTTTGCCAAGTCTGAAAAATGTTGTAACTTTGCAGTCCGTTTCCCTATGATGCCGAAACGGAAGGAAATGGCTGACTTGGTGCGGCCAAATTTAGATTGACAATGCGTATATATCTTCTTATCATTTCTCTTCTTTTTTCTTTCCACTCCTTTGCCGAGGAGTGCGACAGCACTCGATTTGGTGCCAACTACAACGATGCGATGAGTCGGCTCACGGCCCTCTATGGAGAGCCTGCTGTGGCTGACGAGAACCACTGCGTGTTTAAAAACAGACTCTTCGAGCACGATGGGACCACTTTCAATGAGGTGAGATGCAAATTCAAGAATCAGCGGCTCGTTGAGGAAAGGTTCTACAAGACGGCCCAGACCAAGAGAATCGCCGTGAAGAACATGATGGAGATGAAGCGTGCGCTTGAAGGGCAGTATACAATATCTGAAGACTATGAGGACGACGGCACAGCATTCTTCTGTGGCGGAATAGCTCCCACGGGCATTGGTCGCCTGTTCACGATCAGCGTCCAACCCCGCCATGGACGTTGGGTAACGCTTCTGCAATACGGGCCTTTCAATTATAAGAACTGATCTCCATGCAGACGGCGTCGTTGGAGCGGCGGCATTCCTGCCGCCGAATGATTTCCTCTTATGATGCGCAATCGGTCTTTCTTTCTTGGGAGGCAGGAATGCCGCCCCTCCTACCATTAGGCTTTATACTTGAATCTACAGATATAGCGCCCATCCTCTTGAGAAACTATAAATTGACCAAAATACCCCTTTACTTTCAATTTTATCGTTTCGGAATGAAATAAATTCGCTTTAGTTCTCGTTACTACTTTAAAACTGAGTTCTCATGAGACGTAACTTATATATATTGTTGTTTCTGCTGTTGTCGGCTTTGAGTGCAGTAGCTGGAGGCGTGAAAGACATTTGGATCTCTATGCCCAATCAGATTACGCCCTATCTCAACAAGGACTTGCGGCAGAAACTCGTCACCTTCAATCAGACGGGCGTTAACCCAACCGTGAACAACCTCATTGGCGGCGAGTCGAAACTCGACACGCTTGCAGGCAATTTCGTGCAGGTGGAACTCTCCGAGGCTTGCACGTTGCAGATGAAATTGCTGCCCCGTTCGGCGGGCGACAGTCTTGTGTGTGTGGTGAAAACCTATCTGGGACCGGCCAAGCGAAGTGAGATGAAGTTCTACACCACCGATTGGCAGGAACTGGACAACATTCCTCTCCCCGAACAGTCTTTGCCGGCGCGTCCCGACACGATGGACATTAACAAATATAACCGTCTCGTCCGTTCGATGGACGGCCGGATGCAATACATGTCGCTTCATGCTGAAAATAATATTCTCACTACAGGGTTCTCCGTCATCTTCGCTACAGCCGATGAGCAGAAAGCCCTGAAAGATTTCTGCAAGGAAACACAGTGGACGTGGACCGGTGAAAAGTTCGTTGTCAATCCCTAAATGGCCATGGCTTTGAAAGTAGAAGGGAAGAGACTGGATTTGAAGAAAACAATTTAAAACTATAACTGAATGAATCTGAAAATACGCTTGGCACTCATGAACTTCTTGGAGTTCGCTGTATGGGGTGCGTATCTGACATCTATGGGTCGCTATCTCGGCAATATCGGGTTGGGACCTGAAATTGGATGGTTCTATTCTATGCAGGGCATTGTCTCTATCTTCATGCCCGCACTGATGGGAATCGTAGCCGACCGATGGGTGCCGGCGCAACGGCTGCTGGGACTGTGTCATCTCTTGGCAGGCCTGTTTATGTTCGCCACGGCTTACTATGGCATTCAGGCCGGCAGTGAGGCTCAGTTCTCCGTTATCTTCGGTCTCTATTCCCTGTCGGTAGCCTTCTACATGCCAACTTTGGCCTTGTCCAACTCTGTTGCCTACTATGCTTTGACCAGCAACGGAATGGACACCGTGAAGGATTTTCCGCCCATCCGCGTCTTCGGCACCATCGGCTTCATCCTTTGCATGTGGTTTGTCGACCTGATGGGATTCCAGAGCAATCAGAATCAGTTTGTCACCTCCGGTGTGTGCAGTGTCGTGCTCTTCCTCTATACGTTCACCCTGCCTCATTGCCCGGTGAGCGATAGCAATGAGAAAAAGAGCGTTGTGGAGGCTCTCGGCCTGAAGGCTTTTACGCTTTTCAAACAGAAGAAAATGGCGCTGTTCTTCATTTTCTCCATGCTGCTCGGCGTGAGTCTGCAGATCACCAACAGCTTTGCCAATCCTTTCATTTTCAGTTTCAGCGCGCAGCCTGAGTATGCCTCTTCCTTCGGCGTTCAGCATGCCAACATCCTGATCAGTCTCTCGCAGATTTCCGAAACCTGCTGTATACTTCTCATCCCCTTCTTCATGAAACGCTATGGCATCAAGAACGTGATGCTCATCGCCATGTTTGCCTGGGTGCTGCGTTTTGGACTCTTCGGATTGGGCAATCCCGGCTTCCCCGGTGTGCTGCTCTTCATCCTGTCGATGATCGTCTATGGTGTAGCCTTCGACTTCTTCAATATCTCGGGTTCGCTGTTCGTCGATAAGAGTACAACCCCCGAAATCCGTTCGTCGGCCCAGGGCTTGTTCATGCTCATGACCAACGGCATCGGTGCCACAGTGGGCACGTTGGCTGCTCAGGCTATCATCAATGCCTATACCCATCCGCAGCAGGTGGGCGACAATACTCTCACCGTGGGCGACTGGTCTACTTGCTGGTTCATCTTCGCGGGCTATGCCCTTGTGGTGGCCTTGAGTTTCTGGATGCTCTTCAGACCCAGGGAGGCTAAGACAAAATGAATAAAACCCGACTCATACTTAAAGGAACAGTGAAACTTGACGGCAGCGAAGATCTCTACTTGATCTTCCTTGCCGATGAGAATAACACCCGCCAGCTGACGATGACGTGCGACCATCATGTCAACTACGAGCTGGGGTTGAGGCTTACGCTTCAGCCTGTGGTGAACCGTTGTCTGCCCGAGGCGCTTGTTCAGATGCTCCGCTATGCGTCCAACGACCGCTATGAGGTGCTCTTCTTTGGCGTTCACGAAGGTCAGTACGACTGTATGCTCTTCGATTGCGACACGCTCGACACCGTTGCCCTGCGTGCCAGCGACGGTGTGCTGCTGTCGGTAGTCTCGGGTATACCTTTATATATAGACACCGAACTCTTCAAACGCCAGAGTACACCCGTTCCCGAGAAGGGCTCGATGAGCATCGCCATGCCTGCCAACGTGGCCTCGATGAAGATGCTTGAGGCGGCCCTGCAGAATGCTGTGGACAACGAAAATTATGAGTTGGCCTCACAACTGCGGGATGAAATCAATCGTCGTAACCATAAAGAGGAGGACAAGTCGTGAAGGAACAGCATTTCTTCTTCGTGCCCGACGCGGCAAAGGCGGCAGAATTGCCTGAAGACGAGGCCAAACATGCCTTGCGTGTTCTGCGTGTCAAGGCTGGTGATCCGCTTTGGCTGATGGACGGACAGGGAAACTTCTTTGAGGCCGAGGCTACCATCACCAACAATAAGCATTGCTTTTATCAGATCAAGCAGACCCTTCCCCAGGAGAAAGCCTGGCGGGGAACGATTCATCTGGCCATTGCTCCCACGAAGATGATGGACCGGATGGAATGGATGGTGGAGAAAGCCACCGAGGTCGGTATGGACAGCGTGACCTTCCTGGACTGCAAATTCTCTGAGCGCAAGACCATTCGCACGGATCGCATCGACAATATCGTCGTGTCGGCGATGAAGCAGAGCCGTAAGCCCTTCAAGCCTATAGTGGAAGGAATGACCAAGATTCAGGATTTCATCAACCGACCAAGACAAGACCGATTGTTCATTGCCCACTGCTACGAGGAAGTTGAACGCAAGGATTTGTTCACAGAGCTTCAACAGCTCCCGCCCGACGAGGCCGTAACCGTGATGGTGGGTCCGGAAGGCGACTTCTCGATCGACGAGGTTCGCACGGCCATAGTGCACGGTGCGGAGAGCATCTCTCTGGGTAGAGCCCGACTGCGCACGGAAACGGCAGGACTGATGGCGGTGACCATGGCACAATTAACTAAACGAAAACTATAAAAAATATGAGAAGTCTATCACTTCATTTTTCACAACTGATTCTACTATTGATGGCTGGAATAGCTTTCTCGTCTTGTTCGGGCGACAGCTACATCAATGCCATTCCAAGCGACGTGACAGCAATCATGTCGGTGAACACTCCAAAGTCTTTTATTGATTACAAGGGCGTCGACCTGGGTTCGGATCTCTATCTCTTTGAGGATGCCGACGGCAACCTTGGCGCATGTGCCAGTCTGAACGACGCAGATGCGCTGGAGAAATATTTCGATGAACAGTCGGCAAAAGGCGTCTGCGAGAAGGTGCAGGAGAAGCGAGGCTTCCGCTTCACGCTCCTCGGCAATGGCTTCCTGGCTGGATTCTCCGACAACGCCCTGTTGCTGATGGGGCCGCTAGTGCAGAGCGACAAGGCTGAGATGATAAACCGCATGGCGCGACTGCTCAAACAGGACGACGACGCGAGCGTGAAGAATAGCAAGATCTACGATGTGCTCGACTCGCTCGATGCTCCGCGCAGGATGGTGGCCCGCGTCGATGCGCTTCCTCAGCAATTCATCACTCCGTTCATGTTGGGCGCTCCCAAGACGGCAGATGCCTCACAGGTCTATGTGGCCGCAACCATGACTGCCCGCAATGGCGTGCTCGATATGCAAGGCCACACCTTCTCGTTCAATAAAGACATTGACGCTGCCATTCAGAATGCGCAGAAAGTATACCGGCCCATAAAGGGACGCTATGTGGGCAGCATGCCTCAGGATGCCATGCTGGGACTCTTCGTCAACGTAGACGGAACAAAGTTCATCAACGTCATGCACGACAATCAGGGACTCCAGGCTATGCTCGCAGGTATCAACCGGGCCATTGATATGGACAACATCATCAAGAGCGTAGATGGCGATATGGCAATCGTCGTCCCCAGCTACTCTCCCGACCGCTTGCAGTTGTCGATGGCGGCTGAACTGGCCAATAGCAAGTGGCTCGCTGACGTTGACTATTGGAAGCAGAGCGCGCCATCGGGCAGCTCAATCGGCGATTGGAGCAAGAATGCCTATATCTACACCGACGGCAAGACGACCTATTGCTTTGGCGTCACCGACGACTTGCAATATTATAGTGGAGGCAGCCAGGAGACGGCGCTCAACTCTATCAAGCCTTCGGTGGAGCCTCTGTCCGACGAGATGCAGAAGAACATCAAAGGCCAGCGGCTCGTGATGGTGGTCAACCTCAATCTGCTCAGCGGTAAGCAAGGCAGCATCGTGCAGGCTTTAAAGCCGATTCTGGGCAACGTGAACAGGATCATGTATCGATTGGACTAATATAATAAAGGTACTAATTGTATTCAGAAAATGGATAGCATAACGTTTCATTCCGTTCTGCCGCAAGTCTTCTCGCATCAGCCCGACTTGCAGTCGGAGATATGGAACACTGATGTCACCTTCGAGAAGGGGCATCTCTATTTGATAGAAGCTGATTCAGGTAAAGGCAAGAGCACGTTTTGTAGCTACATCCTCGGCTATCGTCATGACTACACCGGAGAGGTGAAGTTTGACGACCGACTCACCCGCAACTTCAAGGTGAGCGAGTGGGTGGAGATGCGTCTTCGCCACATCGCCTTTCTCTTTCAGGAACTCCGCCTTTTTCCCGAGCTCACGGCCTATGAGAACGTGAAGATCAAAAACGACCTCGTGGGAATGAAGACCCGTGAGGAGATATTGGATTGGTTTGAGCGGCTGGGCATTTCGGACAAGGTGGACCAGAAAGTAGGACTGATGTCGTTCGGACAGCAACAGCGTGTGGCGATGATGCGGGCGCTCGTGCAGCCGTTCGACTTTATTCTCGCTGATGAGCCCATCAGCCACCTCGACGCCAACAACTCCCGCATCATGGGCGAGATTATGATGGAGGAAGCCAAGAAGCAAGGGGCGGGCGTGATTGTGACCAGCATAGGCAAACACATGAACTTAAACTATGAAAGGACATTGAAGTTATGAATCTGGTTTGGAAACTATTGCGCCAGCATATCAGTGTTCCACAATTCGCTGGCTTTTTCTTTGCCAATCTTTTTGGTATGCTGATCGTCCTCTTGGGCTATCAGTTCTATCGTGATGTGGTGCCGGTCTTCACATCGGAAGACAGCTTCATGAAGAGTGACTACCTGATTATCAATAAGAAGATCGGTACGGCTACGGCACTTTCTGGTCGCAGCAACACTTTCAGTGCCGCTGAAATCGATGACCTGAAGAGCCAGTCTTTCGCGCAGACTGTGGCTCCGTTCACCTCTATAGAATATAAGGCCGAGGCCACGATGGGTGTGAATGGGCAGCAGGTGCTCAACTCTGAGATCTCTTTTGAGAGCGTGCCCGACACGTTTGTCGATTCGAAGGGTGACAGCTGGCATTGGAAGGAAGGCGATGCAGTGGTGCCGGTGATTCTGCCGCGCACCTATATCACGATGTACAACTTCGGCTTTGCCCAGAGTCATTCGCTGCCCAAGCTCAGCGACGGTCTGATGGGCATGATCGATATGAAGATCTTCATCCATGGCAATGGCCGTCAGGGTGAGTTTAAAGGCAAGGTCGTTGGCTTCTCCAATCGGCTGAGCTCTATTCTCGTGCCGCAAAGCTTCATGGACTGGAGCAACGGATACTTCGCGCCCAATCAGCACAGTGAGCCCACGCGGCTGATCATGAACGTGGGTAATCCCGCCAATCAACAGATCACGAAATACCTCGACAGCAAGAACTATGAGGTGGAGGATGACAAACTCAACGCTGAGAAGACCACTTACTTCCTGCGCATGACCGTCACAATGGTGATGATTGTGGGACTTGTCATCTCCCTTCTGAGTTTCTATATCCTGATGCTGAGCATCTATCTCTTGGTGCAGAAGAATTCGTCCAAGCTGGAGACGCTCCTGCTCATCGGTTATTCGCCTGGCCGGGTGGCCCGTCCCTATGAACTGCTGACGATATGCCTGAATCTGCTAGTGCTGTTGATCACTCTTGTTGCCTTGTTCTTCATCCGTGGCTACTACATGGATTTCATCATCACGCTCTTCCCCGAGATCGACGATGGTTCGATGATGCCCGCCTTCACTTTGGGTCTCTGCCTCTTCGCGCTGGTCTCCTGTCTGAACGTGCTTGCCATCCGTCGCAAGATCATCAACATCTGGAAGCGCAAGGAGTAGGGGATCGTTCAGGGAATGTTCCTATAAACAGAGATTTACATCGCCCATGTCTCAGAAGAGCAAGACAATATTATTTCCGCTGTTGGCAATCTTCGGCTACTACGTCTTCTTTCAGGCGTTCTACGACATGATTGCCTATCATGAGATACTGCCCTTTCAAGACATGGGCGAGCTTCTATTGTCGGTTGCCCTCAATTTTCCTCCCGTTCTGCTCACCTTCCTTCTTTGTATCTGTGTTGTTCGGACGAAGAGGCCATTAACCAAGCAGAAGTTGATGCTGGACCTTGTGCTCTGCCTGGTTGGGCTGGTGGCCATCAATTATCTCTATCTTTTTATCGTCCGGCAGATCTTCTGGTCTGGATTCGGACATATCGATTGGGCAGGGACTGTATTCAATCTGGTGATTATCTTCCTCTCTGTCGAGGTTTACTTCTACCATGTCAACTATATGCGCCAGATTCGAGCCACCGAAGAACAACGCCGGATGGCCATCGAGTATCGCTACGAAGCCTTGCGCTCACAGTTCAGCCCACATTTTCTCTTCAACTCGCTCAACATCCTCTATGCCCTGATCGGCGACGGAAGGCCCAAGGCACAACAGTTTGTGGAGAAGCTCGCAAAAATCTATCAATATGTTCTTTTCCATCAAGAGCAGGATACGATAGCCCTTGAGGATGAGATGAAATTTGTCAGGACTTTCGTGGAAATCCTCAAGATCAGATATGATGATGGTTTCCAACTGTTAGTGGAGGGCGAAGAAAAGGTGGAAAGCCAGAGAATTATTCCTTTCACGTTGCAGCTTCTTGTGGAGAATGTTGTCAAGCACAACGTCGTTTCCTCCCGCAACCCAATGACAGCGGTGCTCTCTATTGCGCCCGATGGACTCACCGTGACCAATCCCATTCGAAAGCGAATCTCCGAGCCGGCCTCTACTCAGGTTGGCCTCAGCTATCTTCAAAAACTTTATCACAATCACGGCTGTGAGCTCTACTACGGCAGAGTGGGGGAGACTTTTCGCGTTCATGTTCCTTTTATTAAACCCGAAAGCAAATGAGATACGCCATTATAGAAAATGAGCGGTACGCCCGCGAGAACCTTCAGCAAATCGTCAGTCGTCTGCGCCCTGCATGGCTACTGGCTTTTACGGCAGCATCTGTAGAAGAGAGTATAGCTTGTCTCAAGGAGCACAGCGATGTTGAATTGCTTTTTCTGGACGTGGAATTGGTTGATGGAAGTTGTTTCGACATTCTCCGTTCTGTCGAGATACAGATTCCAGTCATCTTTACTACCGCTTACAATCAGTATGCGTTGCAGGCTTTCCGGCTCAACAGCGTAGACTATCTGCTCAAGCCCATCACCCAGTCAAGCGTGGAGGAGGCTCTGAACAAACTGGAGTCGCTCAGCAGCCATCTGCCACGAGATTATCGGCCTTTGGTTGAAAGCGTCAAAACGGGTCCCCGTAACCGCATTTTGGTCACGAGTGGTGACAATTATTCTTTCTTGGCGGTAGACCAGATAGCATGGTTCGTGAGTGAGGGAAAATATGTAGGGGCAATACAACGTGATGGTCGCCACCGCATGACCGACTTTGCCAATCTGCAAGAGGTGACAGAACAGCTCAACAGTGAGGACTTCTTTCATCTGGCTCGCAACGTCGTGACTTCTATCCACAGTGTGGCGAAAGTGAGCAAGTTCTTTGCGGGGAGACTAAAGGTGACGCTGCGGGCTGGCAGTGTTGAGGAGCATATCCTCGTTAGTGCAGCCCGCCGTAAGGAGTTCCTTAATTGGCTTGGAGGTAAGAGTAGCGATTAGCTATTCAATGCCTTTTTATTCGACTTCATTCCCTCAAAATGGGACTTGAACGCTTTTTGATTGCTCGTTTATCGTTTTTTCTGTTATTTTGTATTGGTTTTATTATTAACAAAGTAGCTTATGAAGAAACGAAAATTTCTCCTTTTATTCTGTCTTTTTGCATTTTGTCCGCTTTTGGGATGGACGCAGGTGAATACCCTGGTTGTGGAAAACCGAGTAGGCCAGACTACCGCTTTTGCCCTTGCCAGTTCACCTGTCGTCACTTGTGACAACGGTCAACTTACAGTGGTATCATCCGACGCAAGCCTTTGTCTTCAATTGTCTGATGTGGAGAGCTATTATTTTGAGAACGGCAGTACTTCTTGTGTTGAGGATGTACAACTGTTAAGGCCTACTGTAACCGTAGCCAATGGCCGCATACGTGTTGAGGGACTTCAGGTCGATGACTGTTTGGCGGTGTTCACCATCGATGGCAAATGTATCAGCGCCACAAAGGCCGATGCAGGCGGTATCGCAATAGTAGACAACGTGCAAGGCCCGGGTGTGGTCATTGTGAAGACACCCCGCATGAGCTTTAAAATCCAACTAAAATCTAAATAGTTAAACAACATGAAGAAAAGACTGCTATTTGTATTGGTTTCTATCGGAATTTCCGTCCTCTCCAATGCCCAGAACTACCGCATGAAAGTGACAATGAAGGACGGTTCGACCACCGTGTTTCAGGCAAGTGAGGTGAAGGATGTTACTTTTGATGATAATGAGTCTACCGACACTGCTGCGGTGGAATATGTAGAAGTGGCCGGAATCAAATGGGCCAAGGGAAACTTGCGCTATGTCCACGGAGAGTGGACAGTCGCCGACTGCCAGTGGGCTTCTACCCAGTATGTCAGTGGAAATACAGATCAGACGCTCAAGGCTGACTATCAGAATTCGGAGTACTTCTCTTGGGGCATCGTGGGTAAGGATGCTGTGGAGGGAAGCTGGTGCAACGTGCCTGGGATAGACTTGACAAAGTTCTACTCTGACGGTGAGGCAACTGTGGAGACCTAGGATTTCGATGCTGCTGAGTGTGGCGATTTGGCTAAATGGGCCACACGTGGAAGCTACCGTATGCCCACCAAGAACGAATTTGACCAACTCGTCGCTCAGGCCTCACAGCAATATGGCTATGTGACAACTCCAGAGGGCAATCAGGTCTACGGTTTTCTCTTTACCAATCCTGCCGGAGATGTGGAGCAAAATCTGGAACCACGAGAGATTTCTCTTGCCGAGTTGGAGACGGGGCTCTTCCTTCCCGCCGCCGGACTGGGCTATTATGACAACATCACACATGCCGGCCGTTCAGGCTATTACTGGTCGTCGACTCCTATAGAAGGCACAACCAACGGGCGTGATGCTTATGAATTGGATTTCTCTGCCGATGAAGTGGGGGTGAGCCGTACGCTCCGTTCCCTGCGCTGTGCAATCCGTCCGGTAGTGAACGGACAATCAGATACTTCTCAAGACACCTATGTCAATATGACGGTGGACGATCTCAATGCTCTCACATCCGACCGCTTCTGTGTCAACCTTACGATAAACGATGTTCCGGCCACCATTACCTATATATATAATAACGATGTCTATATGCGTTGTGGAGATTCCGCCATCCGACTCTCCTCGACGGGGCTGGAGAATGTTGTCAGCAAAGGTGAGGTTTGTATAGGTACCGTCAAGGGTGACTTCAAATTGATTGACGGAATGCCTGTGCTGGTTGGAAACGATAGTACTGAGGCTTCACTGACCAATTTCATGCATTTCCCAGGCGGATCTGAGGTCGGGCCAACTGATGCCACGCTCGGCGAGATTGTGGACAGCCAGCATCGCTGCGACCTCATACAACTGACCGGCATCACTCTGGTAGAGAATGAATACGGTATTGTGTACACAGAAAGCGGTGACACACAAGTGATGATCGCTGATGGCTTCGG
>Ga0256404_1008962_pt1 | contig 14649 bp, 10 predicted proteins | sample RumenRJG_01DNA_FD_185990 | JGI IMG/M metagenome (GOLD analysis project Ga0256404, IMG submission 185990) | Bovine rumen microbial communities from Lethbridge, Alberta, Canada - RJG_01 | ecosystem: Host-associated > Mammals > Digestive system > Stomach > Rumen | place: Canada: Alberta | collected...
CACTCCGATCGCCGCATACCGTTCCTTTGCTTCCTGATAACTCATCTTCTCCTCCTTGATTGTCCCTAACGAGTTTAGCTTGTTTGGTACAATTTTTGTCCCAAACAAGCTAAACTCGTTAGGGACAAAATCCGCCGTCACTGCGGCATAAATTCCTGAATCGGGAAGCTCTCCCGAATCGTTTTCCTTGCCTCATCAAGGTCCTTCAGCTCACCGTCCGCGATCCACTGCGCGATGAGATTGCCAAGCGCCGTCCCCTCCGTCGGGCCCGCATACACCGGAAGTTTCGTGGCATCCGCCGTTCTCTGATTGAGATACTGATCCTGCGATCCGCCTCCCACGATGTGGAGTGCGGTGAACGTCCGCCCGGTCAGCGCCGCGAGGTCCGCCGCGGTTCTTGCATAATCCGCCGCGAGCGAATTGTAGATCACCTGCATCGTCTCGCCGGCCGTGAGGCAGGTCCCGGTCTCCCGGTCCTCCGTCCGCCCGCTCAGCGCCGGCCGCTGTTCTGCCGCCGCGGCTGCGACCTCCTTCAGCATGGACGCCGGCGCAAGGAATCTCGGATCGTCCGCCTCCACTGTCACGTCAAAATCCGTGCATTCCTTTGCCCTCGCAATGAGTTCCGGGAAAGACGGTCTCTTCCCAAGCCGCGTGCCGAGCTCCCGCCGCACCGACTGAATCATCCAGAGGCCCATGATATTGCGCAGGTAGCGGAACCGGTACTCATAGCCTCCCTCATTGGTGAAGTTTGCCTCTCTGCTCTCCGCTGTGGTGATCGGTGCCGGATTTTCCACTCCCATCAGGCTCCAGGTGCCGGAGGACAGGAACAGCGACCGGTTATCCTCAGCCGGCACAGCAAGAAAGGCAGATCCGGTATCATGTGTTGCCGGGAGAAGGACGCGGCAGTCAAAGCCCACCTCCTGCCGCACCGCCGGCAGCAGACATCCAAGCTCCGTCCCCGGCAACCGGATCTTCTGAAAAATCCCACGCGGCAGACCATATGCCCGGATCAGTTCTTCGTCCCAATCCTTATTCTCCGCATTCACCAGCGCCGTCGTGGTCGCATTGGTATATTCATTTGCCATCACACCCGTCAGACGCCAGTTCAGATAGTCCGGAATCATCAGGAAAGCCGCCGCCCGCTCCAGCTGCTCCGGATGCTCTCGCCGGAGCGCCGCAAGCTGATAGCAGGTATTGAACTGTAGATACTGAATGCCCGTCCTCGAATACTGGCGGGCAAAATCCACGCCTCCCCTGCCTTCCGCAGCCTGTTTGTCAAGTTTCTCCCGCACACCGTCTGTTCTTGCATCCCGGTATGCCACGGCATCGCCGATCCGTCTGTGATCCCTGTCCAGCAGGACAAAATCGACCGCCCAGGTATCAATCCCCATTGTCTCCGGTTGGTATCCGGCCGCGGCGGCTGCCTTCATCCCCTCGATGACGTTTTCCGCCAGTCTGTCAATATCCCAGCACAGGTGGCCGTTTTTCTCTACCAGACCATTCTCAAACCGGTAGACCTCCGTCAGCTTCATCCTGCCGTCCACGAGTTCTCCGATGATGTGGCGGCCGCTCGAGGCTCCGATATCCACCGCCAGATGACATCTTTTCATTGCCTGCTCCCTCCCGGACTTGTAACCAAAAGTTTCCGTTCCTATAATGCTAGTATAGACAGAGAAACAGGCGGACACCATAAAGGATAGTCCGCGCTTTTTTAGAAATAGTCCCAGATAGAATTGCAGATATTTCCCGCCGCCCGGCACGTGTCCGGCCGGCTGCCCGAAGGCAGATTACCGCGATGACCCGAAAGAAAGAAAATTTAACCGTCGTCCTCGACGTCGACCCGGCCAGCGTCTGGCTCCGCACCACGCCCGGCGCCCTCGCGCTCGACCAGCCCTATTACTGTACAGAGGCCGGTCATTTCATCGCCGGTCCGCGCTTTTCCACCATCCGCTCCAATAAGGACAGTTATCTTCTGTTCTACACGGTGTCTGGAAAGGGTTTTGTGGAACAGGCCGGCTTCCGCGTCGCTCTCCCGGCCGGTCAGGCGCTGCTGCTCGACTGCCGGATTCCGCAGCAGTACGGCACCGCGCCGGGCGCAGACGGCTGGGACCATTACTGGATGCATATCGACGGCTCCGGCGTCCGCGCCGCATGCGCCATGATGAAAGCCGCAGCGCCGCTGCCCGTCATCGACATGAACGGCATCGCCCTGTCTGCATCCTTCGATGCGGTCTTCTCCTGGACCGATGCGGATTCCGCAGAGGCGATGATCGAGCAGGGTCTGATGATCCACCGTATCCTCGCCCGCATGCTCCAGCTTCAGCTGTCGGCCGGCAAAGGGCGAAGCCAGGGGAACCGAACGCTCATCAGATCCGCAGCGGACTATATCCGCGCGCACAGCGCCGCGCCACTTTCCATCGATGACATCACGCAGCAGACCAATATGTCAAAATCCTCCCTGATGCGGCAGTTCCGGATCTACATGGGGACCACGCCTTATAACTACCTCCTGTCATGCCGCATCACCGAGGCCAAGGAACTGCTGTCCCTCACGGACCTGTCCGTCGCCGAGATTGCGGAACGGGTCGGATTCGGAGATGAGAGCAGCTTTTCCTCCCGCTTCTCCGCCATGACCGGCAGTTCTCCGCTTCAATACCGGAGAAGCACGATCCGGCAGAATGAACAAAGCAAAGTACAGGGAATCCTTCCCTTGGAGAAAACATCATGACAAATCATACTTCTTCCAGCTCTTCTGACAGCATAGGCCGCTCCACCACACAGGCTTCCGAATCCGCTTCCTTCGCCGTCAGCACATCCCGGCCCGCACCTGCACCTTCCGCTGCCGCATCCCGGCCCGCACCCGCGCCTTCCGCTGCCGATGAAACCCAGCCGGCGTCCTCCCGCAGCGCCGTGAAGGACCTCACGACCGGCGATCCCATGAAGCTCATCCTCGGCTTTGCCGTGCCGCTTCTCGGCGGTCTGCTCTTTCAGCAGTTCTACAACATGGTGGACTCCCTCATCGTCGGCCGCTTTCTCGGCGTGAGAGCCCTCGCCGGCGTGGGCTCCACCGGCTCCATCAATTTCATGATCATCGGCTTCTGTATGGGCGTCTGCAATGGTTTTGCCATTCCCCTCTCCCAGCAGTTCGGTGCCCGCAAATACGCCGAGATGCGCCGCTTCTTCGTTCACAGCATCTATCTCTGTGCGCTGTTCTCCGTCGTCATGACGACTGCCGTCTGCCTCCTCTGCCCGCGCATTCTGCACGCGATGAACACGCCCGCGGACATCTACAGCTATGCCTACCAGTACATTTTCCTCATCTTTCTCGGGATCCCGGCCACCTTCCTGTATAACCTCATCTCCGGCGCAATCCGCGCGCTCGGCGACTCGAAGGCTCCCGTCGTCTTCCTCGTGATCTCCTCCGCCGTCAACATCGTGCTAGACCTCGTCTTCATCCTGGCCGCCCACATGGGCGTCGCCGGCGCGGCACTGGCCACTGTGATTTCCCAGCTGTTCTCGGGTCTGCTCAGCGTCCTCTACCTCGTCCGCCGGATCGAGCTTCTGCACATCCGCAGAGAGGAATGGGCATTCCGTCCCCATCTCGCCAAAATTCTTCTGGTCATGGGTGTCCCGATGGGCCTCCAGTACTCCATCACCGCCATCGGCTCCGTCATCCTCCAGACCGCCGTCAACGGCCTCGGCTCCGTCTTCGTCGCCGCACAGACCGCGGGAGGAAAAGTCAGCATCTTCTTCTGCACGCCGTACGATGCGCTCGGATCCACGATGGCCACCTGGGGCGGACAGAACGTCGGCGCCGGCCGGCTCGACAGACTGAACAAGGGACTCAAATCTGCCTCCATCCTCGGCTGCAGCTATGCCGTGGCGGAATTCTTCATCATGTTCTTCTTCGGCCGCCAGCTCTCAAGCCTCTTCCTCGGAAGCGCCACATCCCCGGAGGAACTCACACTCATCCTTGACAGCGCGAGACTCTTCCTCATCACCAACGCCGCCTTCTACATCCCTCTTGTATTTGTCAACGTCGTCCGCTTCCTCATCCAGGGAATGGGCTACTCCGGCCTCGCCACCCTCGCCGGCGTCTGCGAAATGATCGGCCGCACCGCAGCTGCCCTACTCCTCATCCCGCGCATCGGCTACCCCGGCGCCTGCTGGGCAAGCCCGATTGCCTGGATCCTCGCGGACGCCTTCCTCCTCCCCGCCTACTTCCACGTCCGCCGCAAAACCTACGCCGCCTTCGGACAATCCCGGAATTGTCCCTAACAAGCTAAACTTGTTAGGGACAAAAAAGCAGGCGCCTCCGGCACCTGCTTTTTTGATAACACCATCGCATTATTCTCTGTTCAGCGCATCACAACCAGCTCGTAGGCTCTTGACCCGAGTCCAATCTTCTCGCCATGCTCCAGCGTCTCCTTCCAGGCGACATTCGGATTATTGTTCAGCCAGACGTCGTGATGATCGTGGAAGTCCGGCGCCGCCATGTTGTCGCCGAGCTGGCTGTTGCGGATCGGCGTCGCCTTCTCGCAGAGATCGACGCAAGCCTGATCCAGCGCGATGGGATCGAACGATGCCAGCATGCCGATATCCGGCAGGATCGGCGCATCATTTTCGCCGTGGCAGTCGCAGTTCGGCGACACATCCGTGATCAGACTGATGTGGAAGCACGGACGGCCGTAGCAGACCGCCTGCGCATATTCCGCCATGCGCCGTCCGAGCATCTGCGGCGCATCCCAGTTGTCGTTTGCAATCGCATCGAACGCGCAGGCACCGATACAGCGCCCGCACCCCTTGCAGATGGCAGGATCAATATATGCCCTGTGCACCGGAAGTCCGTTCTTCATCACCTCAGGATACGAAATCGCATTGGAACCGCATTCTCTCGCGCAGCGCATGCACCCGCGGCAGCGGTCCTGGTCCACATGCGGATGGCCACTCTGATGCTGCTGCATCTTGCCCGCACGGCTTCCGCAGCCCATGCCGATGTTCTTGATGGTTCCGCCAAACCCGGCCTGCTCATGCCCCTTGAAATGCGTGAGCGAGATAAAGATGTCCGCATCCATGATGGCGTGCCCGATAAACGCCGTCTTGCAGTACTCTCCGTTATGCACCGGCACCTCAATGTCGTCGGTCCCGCGGAGCCCGTCCCCAATCAAAATCTGGCATCCAGTCGTCGTCGGATTGAAGCCGTTCAGGTTCGCGCAGTCCAGATGCTCCAGCGCATGCTTGCGGCTGCCAGGATAAAGCGTGTTGCAGTCCGTCAGGAATGGAAGTCCGCCCTGCTCCTTCACGACATCCGCCACAGCCTTCGCATAATTGGGCCGCAGATAGGCGAGGTTTCCAAGCTCGCCAAAATGCATCTTGATTGCCACAAACTTGCCGTTCATATCGATCGATCCGATCCCGGCCATCCTGATGAGCTTCTGCAGCTTCTTTGTCAGCGGAACATCCAGCTTCGTCCGGAAATCCGTGAAATATACCTTCGATTTTTCCTGCGTTTCCATAACCCTTCCTCCCTGTTTTCCGGGATTTGCTCCATGTGCCCGGAGTCCTGTACAGAAAGCTCCGCACGCTGCATGCATCCGGCCATCCGTCGATGCCGCCCCCAGCAGCTTCGCACAGTCAGCCATTCCTGCATGAACCCGGCGTCCGGTGTCAGCTGCGAATTACATCCATCCTGACTGCGTCGCTTTCCAATTCATTATAGTAAAACTTCACGATCTGCACAAATAATATGTCTCATATCTGTCCGGCTTCACACATCCTTTTCAGTCCCCGTTTCCGCACGCCGCATTGTTCTCACCAGCCACGGAATCTCAAACGCGCACATCGCAGCCCAGCCGAACAGATACGACCACGGAATCGCCTCGAACTGCATCCCGAGATAAAACACCATCGGGATCTCAGAGAGAACCCGGACCGCCATATTGAGAATACTCGACCACAGCGTGACATTCAGGTCCCCGATGCCGCGGAAATATCCCTGCACGCCGTTCGTGATGCCCGGCAGTACATAAAACAGCGCAATCAGCCGCAGATATTTTTCCCCCTCTACGATCACGCCCGGATCCCGTGTGAAGAGACGGATCAGAAGATGTGCCGCAAAATACGTGACGCCGCCGATGCCGAGTCCATAAAACACCTCCAGAATCATGCCAAGCCGGTAAGTCTGCGCTGCGCGTCTCTTTTTTCCTGCCCCCTCGTTCTGCGCCATCACGGAGGTCATGGCATGCGCGATGTTCTGCTGCGGGATGGTGGCAAAATCATCGAAGCGGTTCGTGGCATTGAAGGCAGCCGTTGCATTCACGCCCATTGTGTTGACGATTGCCTGCGTTCCCAGCTTGCCCAGCTGAACAGTACTCTGCTGCATCGCGCTGACAAAGCCATATGATACTGTTTTACGCAGCATGCCCCTGTCAAAGACGAGCCACGCCTTTCCCAGGCGAAGTTCCGGAATCTCCCTGTGGATATAGACAAGACACAGCACCGCGCTCATCATCTCACAGACAACCGTGCTGAGTGCCGCGCCGCGCACGCCCATGTGAAAGCAGACAACAAACAGCAGATCTCCGCCGATGTTCAGTGCCGCACTGACGGCAAGAAAAATCAGCGGAGACCTGCTGTCCCCCATCGCCCGCAGCATGCTGGCGAGATAATTGTACAGAAAGCTGAAGACGATACCGAACAGAATGATGCGGAGATAGTGGACTGCCTCCCGGAAGAAGACCGTCTCTACCTGAAGTAGTGTGAGGAGAGGCTCCGCGAGCAGCATCATCAGCACGCTGACGATTACGGAAAATACGATTCCGGCAATCATCCCGGTGCTGACCTGACGCCGGAGCTCCGCGAGCTTTCCCGCACCGTACAGCGTGCTTACCAGGATCCCGGCGCCAAGGCAGATGCCATTCGTGAACAGAAGGACGAGCGTTACCAGCGGATTGGTGGTGCCGACTGCCGCGAGCGCCGTTTTGCCGACAAAACGTCCGACAATCACACTGTCCGCCATATTATAAGTAAGCTGAAGAATGGTCCCCAGAATGAGCGGAATGGTAAAACGGACAAGCTGCCCCAGAATCGGTCCCTTTGTAAAATCATGCGTCATGCGTTTCTTCTCATTCTGTCGCTATTGCTTACTGCCCGGCAGGTGCCTGTCCCGCCGCCTGAGCGGCTGCGGCCGCCGCTGCCGCCGCGGCTGCCTGTGCCGCAGCGGCCTGATCCGCATCGGTCCCGCCAGTCGTCTGCTGTCCCCCGCTCTGGGCGCCGGAAGCATCCGGGCTTGCCGCTGAGGAAGATGACGCAGCGCTGCCTGCAGCCGCAGCACCGCCGGCCGGAACGATAGTTGATCCATCCGCCCCGGTCACATGGCCATCAGGCCATACCGTCGCGCCGATTGCGTAGGTCACACTGCCGTCAGAATTGACGACAGCACCGGCCGTGTCAATGCCGAGAGACGATGCAACCTGATCCGCAGCCGCCTTATATTTTGACGCGTTCTCCGATTCCTGCTGCTGTTTCTCCTTCGCTGCCGTTTCCAGCGCCGCATCCTGCGAGGCGCCGCCATAGACGACCACAGCCATGCCCTTCTCCACGTAGCCGAAGATCTGTTTTGCCGCGCTGACCGGCAGATTGACACAGCCATGAGAGCCACTGGTCAGATACAGCGTCCCGCCAAAAGAAGAGCGCCAGGAAGCATCATGCAGGCCGACATTTCCGTTGAACGGCATCCAGTAACTGACCGGAGAGGAATAGTTTTCCCCTACCAGCGTCGCATCCCGCTCCTTATAGGTGATCGGATAGACGCCGTCCGGCGTTCCGTTTCCCTTGGCGGCATTTCCGGAGACGCACTCCGTTTCCACCACGAGGGAACCGTTGTTCCAGCAGTATACCTTCTGATTGTCCAGATCAACCTCGACATAGCTCGAACCGATGTCTCCGCCGAAGGATCCGCTTCCGCACTGGGTATTGTCACCGCGGGCAGCCGGCTGCTCAAACCAGACCGCCGTGGCCTGATGATTGCCGGATAGGGCATCAAGAATGGCTTGTGTCGTCGAGGCGGTATCCATCCACCAGCCGTAGGAACCGCCTGCCGTCGTAATCGTGTTTCCGTCGTGCGTCCGGAAGGTCCGGTTGGTGTAGATCGTCTCGTACTCTTTCTGCAGCCCGGTGACATAATCCGCCACCTTCGTGTTGTCGATCGAGGCATTTCCGCTGTCATCCGTGCTCACCCACTCCCGGATGGTGTCATGATCCAGCGTCAAAACCGTTCCTGCTCCCATGTCGAGTGTCAGCTCCTGGGAGACCAGCTGATTGAGCGAGTCGACCGTCTTTTTCAGCGTCTCATCCTCCGATGTGACGGTCGGCACGGCATAGCACCCCGCTGCATCAAGATCCAGCGACGGCTGCAGCCCGTTCACGGCGATTTTCACCGCCTCGAGCACCTTATCCTCGAGAGCCTGGCTCCCCTGATTCTCCACCACGACCTCATAGGCATCCCCGTTCCAGCCATACGTCGCGTTCGTCGGCGCAACCTGCTTGTCCGCGGCAAAACACGACATCGCCTTCACCGTCTCGCCGAGCTTTGATTCGTCGTAGGAAACGACCGTGTCCGAGGTCAGACTCGTGCTGCGGAAGAGGTGCACCGGCCAGGCGAACGGTGAGAGAGAACGCTGCAGCTTCTTTATGGTGCCATCAAATTCCGCCGCGAGTCCGATCTGCTGGGCCGTGATCGTATCAGAGGCGCCGTTGCGTCCCGTGACCTGAAGCGAGTATCCGTCCGCATGCGCTGCGATGGCTGATTCCACCGCGGCTGGAGACTTTCCGGACACATTCATGCCGTTCAGCGTCGTATGAAATGGAAAATGACCGACAAAAAACAGGGATATTCCGATGTATACGGCAGCAAGTGCTGCCACGATGATAATAAGAAGCTTCTGCATAGTTTTCATAATGCCGTATGTTAGCACAATCTAACAAAAAGAGGATTACATTTTTGTTAAGAATTATTTACACAATCTCCATGTCACCCGGCCCGCCGCCTTCACAATAAAAAAGACTGCCATCAGACTGCAGCAAAACAGCTGCTTCCGGAAGGCAGTCTCTCAGATAGCTTCGATCCTATGCCGCATCCCTGTCGCTGTCCGCGGAGAAAATACCCGGGCAGTCCTTCTCCCGAATCCGCGAACCCGCGCCAGTGAGCGTCGCCGATATCAGTTCGAGCCTTGAACCCGCCCGGCGCATCGGCCCCAGGCCCAGCTCCTCTCACCGTGTGATGGACACAACGTGCCAAAGATGATCCGACCCGTAGCCGAGCGTTGCGGTAACTTCATCGCCGGGGATAAGCAGCCCTGCATAGCTGCCGGACTTATCCATGCGGATCTCCATCATGCCGCCGCTGGTCGCCAGATACAGCTTGTCAAAGGTTGTGGCAGAAGCGACCGTGCCCTTCACCGTCAGGCTTCCCTGCCCGATGCTGGCCTTCGACTCCGTGGCGTCCGCGGCAGAAATCCTGCCCGCATGCCAGTATCCGGAATTGTAATAAATTGCCACATAGTAGGTTTTGCCTACCGCAAGCAGTCTTGCCTCAGAAACCTGCGTGCCCGGATCGATTTTGATCTCCATCTGTCCGTCCGGCGTGTTCAGCTTCATAAGGTCACGGCCCGATCCTCCGGCAGCCGTTCCATGCACGACCTGCATCTTCTGTCCGTTGATCTGCACATAACTCTGTCCCTCAAGCGATGAGGAATTCGCCGTGGCATCCGCCTCAATGGACCCGGATGTCGAGAGAACATGCCAGTACTGATCGGATCCATAGCCCAGCGTCGCTGTGATCTGCTGCCCAGGCATCAATACCCTGGTCCCGATGGAGGTACTGCCATCCATGACCAGATGCATCTGCCCGCCGGATGTGTTGAGCTTGAGGACATTCGCCGTCGAATCGCCCGCGACGGTTCCGGACACTTTGATCGTGCCGCTCTGATTCACCTTTGCGGAGGTGGCGGCGTTCACACCGTCTGCCGTGATTTTCGCCGCGTGCTGATAGGCATCGCTCCCGCGGTATATCGCCACCATCACCTTGCTCCCCGGTGCGAGGAATCTGGCGCCGGAACCGTCGGTGGAAGAATCAATTTTGATCTCCATATTGCCGCCGGACGTCGACAGCTTCAGAAGACCTGTCTTTGTACCGTTCTGTACTGTCCCATATACATTGGTCAGCGTCTGCCCGTTCGGCGCCGTCGCGCCGGAGGTGCTTGCTGTCGTGGCCTGCCCGGTCACGGTCTGCACTGCTCCGGCCGAGGCCACGCTCGAAGCATGCCAGTACGCATCACTCCCGCGGTACACCGACAGAGAGAGCTCCGTGCCCTGCATAATCACCCGGCACTTGCTGAAATCCGTGTTCGGATCGAGCTTCACCTGCATCTGCCCGCCCGACGTATTGATATAGAGCAGAGTCTGACTGGAACCGGCTGCCACCGTGCCGGTCACTGTCGTCCCCTCCGCGCGCACTGTCATCCCGCTGCCAAAGATCACCGCCGTCATCAGCATTGCCCCTGCCAGGGCGCCGCCTCTTTTCTGCCAAAATCTGCGCTGTTTCATCTATGAATACCCCCTTTGGATGTCTGATTCTTTTGTTTTCTGAGACCCATGGATTTCTGCTTTTATTCCGGCGGTTTATGACCGCCCTTTTGCAGCCTCAGCCTAGCAGATTCGAGGATCACTTTCAAGGTCTATCCCCGGCCTGCAGAGCCGGCCTGCTCCATGCCGACAGCGGTCGTCTGCTCCATGCCCGCCGCGGCCTCCTGCCCCATGTCGGCATTGGCCGCCTCATCCCCGACCTTTTCTGCAGAGATGTCCCAGCTCCTGTACCTGCTCTCGCCGCGGTGATCCGGAAGCTCTGCATACCCGGACAGATATGCAGCCAGATAAGCCGTGTACTTTCGGCTTCCGCGGTAATTAAGATGTGAGACATCATTCATATCCCTGTCCTCATCGATTCCGATTCGGGACAGTTCCCGGTAGAAATCGGCAAACGGAATCTTCTCCTCCGCCGCAATCTGTTCAATCTGCCGCAGGACAACATCCTCGTCCGGATGCTTCTGGTACGGCGCCGAAATCAGCACCAGCGGAATATTCCGTTTCCGCGTGTATGAGATGATCTTGCGAAGATACTTCTCTGATTTTGCGGAGAGCGTTCGTCCCGCCCCAAGTTCCGCGGTATCGGACGCTGCCATGAGGCTGTCCAGATCGACATGCTCCGTCCCGAACAGCGGATGAAATCCCTTGAAATTCTGCAGCTCCATGCGCCCGGTCAGATAATCCCAGTCCTCTCCGTTCAGCTCCGTGTAGCGCTGATGGTACACCGTGAACGCCGGAAAATAATCGGACAGCCGCTTCTTCTCCACAGACGCCTGCATCATCTCCAATTTATTCGCCGAAAACCGCATGCCGAACAGATTTTCCTCCATCCAGCGATACTGATAATCCGCCTCATACGCCGCCGGCGAATAGACATCCAGCACGACCAGCTTCGGTTTCTGTGTCTTGCAAAATTCTCGCAGCCAGTAATAGGTCATCCAGAGCGGCTGCTCGGCCGCGCTGTAGTCATACGCGGCAATCCCATATTCCGTCCAGAGATAAGCTGTATTGATGTTGCAGTGGATGTGACTGGAGCCGAGGAAGACCACATCAATAGAGTTCTCCGGCTGATGATAGAACGCCCTTGCCTGATCAATTCCGTCCTGCGACTTGACACACAGCAGCCGGTTCGCCGCTGCCAGCCCGTTCACCAGAAGCAGCAGACTGAGCACCGCCGCAAGCACACGGGCAGTCAGTCTCCTTCTTCTGCCACCGGCGCCGCCTGTCACCCTGCTTTGTCCTTTTCCCTGCTTATCCCCCTCCTGCAAAATTCCCTCCTGCCTCATTCTCTGTCCAGTTAATACGCTCCCTGACTATTTTTATTTATGGTAAGATATTTTCAAGAATTTTGAAACAAGAGTTGTGAAACCACAAACCGGATTTTACCCTGAATAAATTGAAAAAATTCATGAATACAACTGATTCGAAATCCAATCGTATAAGAACCGATGGCTCCGGCAGGAACATTTCTTTTCTGTGGAAGCCTGCCGCAGCGCTGTTCACCGCTTTCGTTCTGGCATTTACGCCCCAGGCGGCGCTCCTCGCAGCCTCTCCCCTTCCCGGCACCACCGCAGCGCCGCAGACCGCTGCCGGCGCCGCGGCGTCTTCCCCTGTTTCCGGCGCGCTGACACCAGATTCGCTTGCACAGATTGCCGCCCTCCGCGGCCTTCCCGCCCGCTACGCCGGAAAGGCCTGCTCCATACTCGGCGACAGCATCAGTACCTATGCCGGCACCGCACCGAAGGGATATCTCACCTATTACCCAAACAAGGAGAGCGGCATCTCCAGCATGGATCAAATGTGGTGGCATTATATTCTGGTCTCCTGTGGCATGAGTCTGCTCCGCAGCTGCAGCTGGTCAGGCGCCCGCATGAGCGGCGACAAAGAGGACCCGACCGGCAAAACCGGCTGCAGCACGAAGCGGATCTCTGACCTCTCCGGCAAGGATAAAACGCCTGATGTCATTTTGATCATGATGGGGACAAACGATTTTCTGAGTGCTGTTTCTCTGCCCCGCTTCCAGGATTGCTACGGCACCTGCCTCGACCGCATCGCGGCGAGATATCCGAATGCTTCCGTGATCTGTTTCACCTGCTTTCCGGTCAACTGCTGGGCGAGCGGTACCGGTCAGCTGAACGCGGACGGCAGAACAATCGACGATTATAACGAAATCATCCGACAGTGCGCCGCTGCACGCACCCTTCCGGTCGTAGAAACCGGCGGCTGCGGCATCACCGTCCAGAATTTCAAAACGCTCACGGTCGACGGCATCCATCCCAACGCTCAGGGTGCGCTGCTGGCTGCCGCAGATATTCTTCAAAACATGCCGTAATTGACAGGAGGTCGTTTTTGACATTCACATTTTTCTCAGCGCTGTTTCTTGCCGGTGCTGTCCTGCTCTACTATCTGCTGCCTGCCCGCGCTTACCGGGTCCGCCCTTATCTGCTGCTCGCCCTGAGCATCATTTTTCTGCTTCACTTTTATCCCAAGGCCGTCCCGGGCGTTCTCGGTGCTTCTGTCCTGATCTGGGCATTCGGCCTTCTGTCCGGGAAGGAAGCTTTGCATGCCCGGCGCACCTCTTTCGCTGCCATCGGCATCCTGCTTCTGGCCGTCCTTCTTGCTCTATACAAGATACTGATTTCCCATCCTGCCCTCTATCAGAACGGCGGGCCGCTCTTCCGTCTCGCACCCGCGGCAAAATTGCTGACTGCCCAGGTTGGAATTTCCTACTACCTCTTCCAGGGAATCGCATATCTGGCCGATGTCCGCACCGGCCGGGTGCGCCCGGAGCGGAACTTTTTCTATCTCCTCCTGTACCTCTCCTTTTTCCCGCGCTTTGTCAGCGGGCCTATTGAGCGGCCTGCCGCATTTATCGGACAGCTGACGGACCGCCGGGCCATCCGTCTCGTCCGTCCTGACGATGAGTTTCCGGAGGGCGGGCGCCTCTCAGCGGCACTCAGCGCCATCACCGTCGGCTGGTTCATGAAAATCTTTCTGGCAGACCGACTGTCCGCCTATACTGCGGCTGTATTTGCCTCCCCAAAGGGGCGGAGCGGCGCACTGCTCCTCGTCTGCTCCCTCCTCTACACCGTGCAGCTCTACTGTGATTTTGCCGGTTACTCCTCCGTCGCCGTCGGCACCGCACAGCTGTTCGGCATCCGCCTGACCCAGAACTTCCACGCGCCTTACCTCTCCGCCGGGAGCTCAGAATTCTGGCGCCGCTGGCACATCTCCCTCTCGTCCTGGCTCAGGGACTACATCTACATCCCCCTCGGCGGCAGCCGCAGAGGTCTCGGCAAAAAAATAAGGAACACCTTCGCGGTGTTCCTCGTCTGCGGCCTGTGGCACGGCATCGGCTCCGGTTTCCTTGTCTGGGGCCTACTTCATGCAGTCTTTGCCTCCCTGGAGAGTGCCCTGAAAGGCAAAATTCATCTGCCCCTGCCGCTTCGCCGCATCCTGACCTTCTGCTATGTCTCTGCGGCATGGGTCTTTTTCGGCACGAAGGATGTCCGCACCGCCGCATCGTATTTTGCCGGCATATTCGCTCCGTCCGGATGGAGTGCGCAGGCGGACTGGGCAGTGCGGGCGCTTCAGAAGAACGCCGTCGGCGCTGCAGGTCTCAGTTCGGCACTGCACGCAGAGTTTGTGCATTTTGGCTTCACAGAGACCCCTGTCGTCCTGATTGCGGCCGGCGTGATCCTGATGATCGCAAGTGACGTGATCAGCTACCGCCGCGGTAAGCCCTTCGCGGAACTAGCCGCCTCTCTCCCGTTTCCAAAGCGGTACCTCTTCCTCGCGCTCGCCTGGCTGATTCTGCTCATTTTCGGAAGCTACGGCGCCGGCTACCGCGCCAGCAGCTTCCTGTACAGCAAATTCTAGGGCGCCGGCATCTGTTCACTCATTTTTAGCCGGCGCCCACATTTGCTTCGCAAATGTCCCTTACTCTTTCCCGGCCTCGGCGCCGGCACCTGTTCACTCATGTTTCATCAAATTTCCTGCTTTGCC